>Ga0105238_10000550_pt1 | contig 39245 bp, 31 predicted proteins | sample KBSC34metaG_FD_81526 | JGI IMG/M metagenome (GOLD analysis project Ga0105238, IMG submission 81526) | Corn rhizosphere microbial communities from Kellogg Biological Station, Michigan, USA - KBS C3-4 metaG | ecosystem: Host-associated > Plants > Roots > Rhizosphere > Soil | place: Michigan, USA...
CAAGCACACCGAAGATTTTTCAGAGTCAGTCTGCCGACTCCTTGCCGCACTCGGGATGGGGTATATCAGCCACATCGCTCTCGACTGCACAACCCCGGCAGCGATTGATATTATTTAGGTGACCAACAACCAACGACACATTGAAATCGGCCTGGCACTCTCCGCGATCGGAGGGGTAATCGATTGCCACCACTTTGCTGCCCCGTTTTGCCCATCTTCAGCCCGCCACCGAAAAACAGTATCCATCCTCCGGCGGTCGTGTTTTACATTTGACATCCGCCCGAACACTGATACTGTATCTTTCGTCAGTGGCAAAGAAAGGCATCGCCGACGACCGGGATGCCTTTCCAACTAACCGTAAGCCTTGCGGCCATGATCAGGTGTTGCAACCAAGAAACTGGCAGAAGGGCGGGCGGGAAACAACATCAATTCGGGGTCGAGTCGTGCCCCGCACCGCGACATTATGATCGCCATTAAGAAAACATCTGGTCCGCGGCCCTTGCCGCGCATCAGCGTCACCAAACTTGGTGAATACGTCGGCAGCCGGTCCGCCACCCGCCGTAAAACCATCCTCGTGGACCAAAAGTATCCGAAGCCGTTCAAGACGGCGATTTACAACGACTGCTTCGACCCGTTGGTCGGATTTTTTGTTGATGCTTCGCACGACACGGCGGCGGTAAAGGCGGCGATTCATGCCATCCAAGCTCGCACGGTCACAACTGACGCGGAGGAAATGCGCCGCCAAGTTAACAGCCAAGCTCTTGACCACTTGCTCAAGACCGCGCCGAGTCTTCCGCTAAACGGCATCACATTCCGCAAAGCACCGCAGTCCACGAAGCCGCTGCTCATAGCAGGAGTTGAAGTCAGTATCCGGCCGGAGTTGGAACTGGTCGTCACTGGTAAAAGCGGTGCGGTCCACTACGGATTGCTTAAACTTTACCTGAGCAAGAGCCATCCGCTCACGGACGAGGCCGGCAGTTACGTCGCCACACTGGTCCACTCCTACGCGAGCCATCGTTTCACCGGACCGAAATCCGTGGACCGGAAGCACTGCTACGTCTTCGACGTATTTCAGGAAAAGCTCTTTGTCGCTCCGGTGAATCACACCCAGCGCCGGAAGGACATCAACGCCGCATGCGAGGAAATCGCTAGTCGCTGGCCTTCACTCTAATTGGTTATCCATGGACACCAACCTGAACAAAACGGAAAACCCGCCAGATGTGATTGCCGCGAAAGTTGAGCTTGGCACTCGCAGAACCGTAAAGATTGCCGAGATAACCGGAATAATTCCCTACGGTTTTTACATGGCACGCACTCCAGTCGTTTGCGATCCAGCCCCGTTCGAAATTGACCAAGCACTTCAAGCCAAAACATTCGAGTCGCGGGGATTTCAAACGCATCTCAAAGAATTGGAGGCAGAGTGGGCGAATTCCGCATCAGTTCAGGAATATTCCCTAAAAGTTAAAAACTACCATGCGCAGCGGATTGCCCACTTCGTTTATCATGGTTGGGCTGAACCGATAGCCCTCACGGCTGAGAAGAAAATCACCGACGGACTTCATCGACTCCGGGCAGCAATCCACAAAGGATTGTTTGAGATTGAAGCGATGATCTCGTGACCGACGGCAATATACATTCATGAACACAACGCTTGGACAAATCGCCGCGCTCCGTGCCGGCTATCCGTTTCGGTCGAGCATCAAGCACGACCCGGACGGGACTGTCGCGTTGATTCAAGGGCGCGATGTGGATGCCGACCGCCTCCGCATCGCTCCCGCTCAAGACGAGCTGACGCAAATCAGCACCAGCGGGATTCGCAATCTTGCCGAGCACTTGCTCCAACCGGGCGACGTGATTCTGATGGCGCGCGGGCCGCGCAACTACGCCGTTTCCATTGGCGAAACCAGTGGTCAGGCCATTGTCCCCGGCAGCTTTCATGTCCTGCGTCCCGACGCACAACTTGTGTTCCCGCCTTTCCTCGCATGGTGGCTCAATCAGGACGCGTCCCAGCAGTTCATGCGCGCCAACAACTCCGGCACGACCATCCCCATGATTTCCCTCGACGTGCTGCGCGCATTGCCGGTGCAACTGCCGCCGCTCGACGTACAACGTCGCGTAGCCGAACTCAATTTACTGATCGAACAGGAACACAACCTCATGAACCAACTTTCTACCGCTCGACGCGATCTCTTGCGTGGCTGGGCCAACCAACAAGGCCACCATGTCTGACTCTATTATTGACCGCAAAGCCGAAATCAATCGCGTAGCCTGGAAGGCGTGCGACACCTTCCGTGGCGTCATGGACTCGTCCGTTTACAAGGACTACGTCCTGACCATGCTCTTCCTTAAATACCTGAGCGACGTCCGCCGCCAGCGGGTTGAGGAACTGCGCGCACAATTTCCCAAGGACGAAGCGATGGTGCAGCGCCGCCTTGCCCGCGAGCGATTCATCATGCCGGAGGACGCGACCTTCGATGCCCTCTACAAACAGCGCGACGCCGACAGCATCGGTGAACTCATCAACCACGCGCTCGACGCCATCGAGGACGAGAACAAAGCCAAGCTCGACGGCGTGTTCCGCAAAATTGATTTCAACTCCGAGGTGAACCTAGGCGAGACGCGCGACCGCAACCGCCGCCTCAAACATCTGCTGGAGGATTTTGCGGCGCTGGATCTCCGGCCTCGCACGCTTGGTAAGGCGGACATCATCGGCGACTGCTACGAATACCTCATCGGCCAGTTCGCTTCCGACGCGGGCAAGAAGGGCGGCGAGTTTTACACGCCCTCCGAAGTGGCCACGTTGCTCGCCAAGCTGCTCGCGCCCAAACCGGGCAACAAAATTTGCGATCCGACATGCGGTTCTGGTTCATTGCTCGTGAAGGTCGCACACGAAGTGCCGCGCAAGGACAAGACCCAGCCGCCGAACGTCGCCGTGTTCGGCATGGAGAACAACAACCAGACCTACGCGCTGGCGCGGATGAATATGTTTCTCCACGGCCTCGACTCGGCGCGCATCGAATGGTGCGATGCGCTCAACTCTACCAAGCTCGTCGAAGACGGCCGACTGATGAAGTTCGACATCGTAGTCGCCAATCCGCCGTTCTCCCTCGACAAGTGGGGCGCGGATAAAGCCGCCGCCGACCCCTACGGTCGCTTCCATCGCGGCATTCCCCCTAAGAGCCGAGGCGACTACGCGTTCATCACTCACATGATTGAAGCTGCCGCCGCTGGCTCGGGCCGCGTTGGAGTGATTGTTCCGCATGGCATTTTGTTTCGTGGCGCAGCGGAGGGTAGAATTCGCCAAAGCCTCATCGAGGAAAACCTGCTCGAAGCCGTCATTGCACTTCCGGTGAATTTGTTTTACGGCACGAGCATCCCCGCTGCGATTCTGCTATTCAACAAGGGCAAGAAGGAAGCTCGCCACGGCACGGACATCTTGTTCATTAACGCCAGCCGCGACTTCGCGCAGGACGCGAAGCAGAACAAACTCCGCCCACAGGACATTGAGAAAATCGTCGAAACGTTCGCCCGGTTTGAGGACGTTCCAAAATACGCCAAGCGCGTGACGTTCGATGTAGTGAAGGAAAATGACTTCAACCTCAACGTCCCTCGCTATGTGGACACGTTCGAGGTGGAAGCGCCCGTGGACTTGAAGAAGGTGCAGAAGGAAATCACCCGCCTCGAAGACGAACTCGTCGGCGTGCGTAAAGAGATTGGACGCTACCTCAAGGAACTCGGACTGTGACTAAGCACCCCAAAGGTTGGAAAATCGAAAGACTCGACAAGCTGGCTGACGTTCAGACCGGCATTGCTAAGGGTGCGCAGAAAGAACGGCCAGCGGTCAGTTTGCCCTACCTTCGTGTCGCCAATGTGCAAGATGGCCACGTTGATTTGACGGAGATGAAAGTCATTGATGTTCCTGAGCGCAAAGTGAATCGCTTTCTCTTGCGGCGTGGCGACCTCTTGATGACTGAAGGTGGAGATTTCGACAAACTTGGGCGCGGCTGCATTTGGGAGGGACAAATCGACCCCTGTGTTCACCAGAATCATGTCTTCGCCGTTCGAGTCACATCCCCCGAACTCCATAATGAGTTTTTGGAGCAGCTTACAGCATCCCCGTGGGGGAGACGCTACTTCCTCAGTTGCTCCAAACAGTCCACGAATCTGGCAAGCGTCAACACCAGCCAACTCAAAGCCTTTCCCGTGCTTCTGCCTCCAGTGTCAGAACAGAAGAAGATAGCAACGATTATCGGCGCGTGGGATACGACGATGGAAAAGTTACAATCGTTGCTGACAGCCAAAATGGAGCGGCTTCGCACTTTGCGCCAGCAACTCCTCACCGGCACGCGTCGCTTTCCAGCATTTAAGAAGGAGCGGTGGAGCAACCTTAAGCTCGGTGATGTTGTCACCTACCAACCTCGTCTGACGACAAAACCGAAGGGCGCTTTTCTCGCCGCTGGCATTCGCAGTCACGGCAAAGGTGTCTTCCTTAAACACGACTTTGAAGCGAAAGACATCGCGCTCGAAGAACTATGGGAGCTTCGTACCGATGACCTCGTGGTAAACATCACTTTCGGCTGGGAGGGCGCGGTAGCTATCGTCCCGCCAGAGGCCAATGGCGCACTTGTTTCGCACCGTTTTCCAACCTTCATTTTCAAACCCGGAGTCAGCTTTCCCGGTTACTTCCGTCATGTCATCCGGCAGCAGACTTTCATTTTCGAGATGGGCTTGGCATCACCCGGCGGCGCTGGCCGGAATCGCGTGCTCAGCAAGAAGAATTTCCTCCGCATTCCCATCAAACTGCCGCCGCTTGAGGAGCAGAAGCGCATTGCGGCAGTCCTGAACGCTTGCGCCCAGGAAATCCACCTGCTCGAAGCCGAGTTGGAAGCGCTCAAACTACAAAAGCGCGGCCTCATGCAAAAGCTTCTGACCGGCGAAAAACGCGTAAAACCATGAGCACCGCAACCAACAAGCCATTCAAGCTGACCCGCGCTATCAAGCGTGAGGTCGAACGAGAGTTGTGGGGACGGGCTGCCGCGCGCTGCGAGTTCAGTGACTGCAACAAGCTCCTCTACAAGTCTCCCGTTACCCAAGAATCCGTCCACCTTGCGGAGAAAGCGCATATCTACTCGTTTTCAAAGGACGGCCCACGCGGATGGGGCACTTTCTGGAAGAATCCCGTCGGGCTGAACGATGTGCCGAACTTGATATTGGTCTGCCATGACTGCCATTTGAAGATTGACCAGGACGAGAAGGGCGAACGCTACTCCGCAGACTTGCTGAAGCAATGGAAGATGGAGCACGAGGCGCGAGTGCGAATCGCCACCGGCATTTCAGCCAACAAGAAGTCGCACGTCGTGCTTTATGGCTCGCGCATCGGCGATGAGAACAGCCCGCTGCAAACCGCCGTCGCGTTCGACGCGATGTTCCCGGACTGGAATCCAGCCGATGACCGTTCTGTAAACCTGTCCATGCAGTCGGCGCTGGACGACAGCACGAAAGAATTCTGGATCACGGAAGCAGCGCATCTTAGAAAGGAATTCGACCGACACATTCGAGTCCGCGTCAGCGAGGCCCAGCCCAACCACTTTTCGGTGTTTGCCCTGGCATCGCAACCGTTGCTGGTTTTGCTCGGATCACTTTTCACGGACAAAGTGCCGGCTATCGTTTACCAGCCGCACCGCGAACCCAAGACATGGAAGTGGCTGCCGCACCCGGACGGCTTCCAGTTCCGGATTAACGAGCCAGCGGACAAGAGCGGTATTCCTGTTCTGGTGTTTTCTCTCAGTGCGAAGATCGTTCCAGAGCGCGTCGAGTCGGTTCTCGGCGTGAAAGTCTCCATCTGGGAAGTGACGATTGACCAGCCACACAATGATTTCCTTCGCTCGGAGGCTCAACTCTCCATGTTTCGCGAAGGCGTGAGAAAACTCATGGTAGCAATCAAGGCGGCGCATCCAACCGCTTCGGACCTCAAAGTGTTCCCGGCGATGCCTGTATCGTGCGCGGTTGAATTTGGGCGGGTGCGCATGCCCAAAGCCGACCTTCCATTGGTTATCTACGACCAGAATCACAGGCACCAGAAATTTATCGAGACCATAACCATAGGAGGAAACCATGAGTGACAAGACACACCGCATCATCGAAGCAGTTGCCGCATCCGTTGACATCCCGGAAACGGCCTATGACAAAGCCGAAGCCCGCTACAAGGATTTGGGCGAATGGTTCGGACGCCCCGAAGCTGAGTGCTATGGATTCGCACCGCACATCTACCCGCAGGGCTCGTTTCGACTCGGCACTGTCGTGCGTGGCGAGGAATATGACTTGGATTTCGGTTGTCGTCTGTGCAAAGGCATTTACAAGTCAACACACACGCAAAAGCAATTGAAAGCGCTGGTGGGTGGTGACATGGAAGCTTACCGTCAGGCACGCCGCATCGAAAGCGCATTGAAAGAGAAGCCCCGTTGCTGGCGACTGCAATATCAGGAGGATGGCAGCTTCAAGTTCCACATGGACGGTGTGCCTTCCATTCCTATGGACGATCCGCACCGTCAGCTTCTTGCCGAAGCCATGATCAAATACGGCACGGCAGATTTTCTTGCGCAGAGTGTGGCCAAACATGCTGGCTCAATCACCGACAATAGTCGGCCGAACTACGATACGGTCAGCCCGGATTGGCGAATCAGTAATTCTGAGGGATATGCTCTTTGGTTTGAATCGCGGATGAAGTTGGCCATGCCGCTTTTGGAGAAACGTGCCTTTGAAGCTAGGGCCGCAAAGGTGGACGATCTCCCGGCACGGAAATGGAAGTCGCCGCTTCAGAATTGTGTGCAGGCTTTGAAATGCCACCGCGATGTGATGTTTGCCGACAACCCGGATGGCAAGCCCATTTCGGTAATCATCACGACTTTGGCAGCCATCGCATACCGAGGTGAACAAGATGTCGGCACCGCCATGCAAAACATTCTCGCCACGATGGGCAACTTTGTGAATCAGCAAAGGCCGCATGTTCCCAATCCCGTCAATCCCGCCGAGGATTTTGCAGATAAATGGTATGACCCCAAGTATGCCCACCTGCACCTGGACCAAAACTTCAACTGGTGGCTTCAACAGGCGCAGGAGGATTTTGCGAAGATCGGGCAATCCCGTGATGCCGACTTTATTGCGGAACAAGTCCGTGAAAAATTCGCCTCCACGATTGATGCCCGCAATCTCAGCGACAAGCTTGGCCTCGGCGCAGCCGCCATCCTCACAACTCCCAAGAGCCACACCATCGTCGAAGCCCCTGCGAAACCGTGGATGCGCTAGAATACAATGGCAGTCGTCGAAACACCTGGATTGCGCGAATTCCTGCGCGACTATCCGCAGATGGCCATCAGGCCGTCCGCGGGCGAGAGCTTGCGTCTAAAGGGGAGTTTCGAGTTTGCGGCTCATCACGCAAAGGAGGGAGACATTCAAGACGCTTTTGTTTTGGAGATGATCGTTCCATGCACCTTCCCGAAGGCGCTACCCAGCGTTACAGAGATTGGGGGCAAGATTCCGCGGACTGGAGAATTCCATGTCAATCAGACCGACAACACCTTGTGCTTGGGTTCTCCGCTGTCACTGTTTCTAAAACTTTCGAAGAAGCCAACGCTCGATGGTTTTGCCGAAAACTGTCTTGTTCCCTATTTGTTTGCGATTTCGCAGAAACTAACGACCGGCGGTGCGCTGCCATTTGGCGAACTCGATCACGGAGTGGACGGGCTGTTTGCAGATTACTTGCAGTTGCTCCGCCTGAAATCACGCGAGCAACTGATTTACGCCTTCAGATTGCTTGGCATGAAGAAGCGCCGAGCAAACAAGCTCACGTGCCCCTGCGGATGCGGAATCCGGTTAGGGCGGTGCAATTACAACTTTCAGCTTCGGGAGTTTCGCAAGGTTGTCGGCCGGACATGGTTCAAATCGCAAGTCAAATAGCCACCATGTCCAACGATCCCACAATTCCGGACATACGCAAAATTCCGCGTAGAGAACTGAACCAAGAAAGCAAGGCACAATCATGAGCGTGAATCCTCCCGAGAATTTCTTCCCACACGGCAATCGTTGGGTTCGCGCTGACTTTCATCTGCACACGTGCCAGGACAAGGAATTCGACTACAAAGGCGAACCGACCGCGTTTACAGGCGAGTTTGTTGATCGGTTGGAGCAAGAGGGTGTTGGAGTCGGCGTCATCACCAACCACAACAAGTTCGATTTCGAGGAATTCAAGTCCCTTCGCAAAGCCGCAAAGAAGCGCGGCATCTTCCTCCTGCCAGGGGTTGAACTTTCGGTGAACGACGGTGCAAATGGGATTCACGCCTTGATCGTCTTCGAACGAAATGCCTGGGCGAAAGACAAGGACTGGATCAATCCCTTCCTTGAAAGTGCTTTTCACGGAACAGACGTGACCGACCGTGGGAACGAGAACGCCCGCTGCGGGTGGAGTCTGACAACCTTGCTTGAAGAATTGCACAAGGCACGGGAGAAGCATGGCCGGGACAGCCTACTCATTCTAGCCCACGTGGAGGATCGCTGCGGGTTTTTCAACGAGTTGGACGGCGGACGCATCGGTGAATTTGGAAAGCAGGCGCTCTTCCGCGAGAACGTGCTCGGCTTTCAAAAAGTTCGCACGCGCGACAAGGAGAAGGATTGGAAGCAGTGGTTGGGAGAACCCTTGCCGCCTTGCGTCGAAGGCTCAGACCCAAAGGATTTGGCAAAGGTTGGACAGCCACATAAAGCTGGCGGTCAGGAGCAACGATGTTTCCTGCACATCGGCGCGTTCACCTTCGACGCCGTTAAGCTCGCTCTGTTAAACCACCGGCATCGCGTCTCGACTGCCCCACTGGAAGCTACGCATCCACATATTCTCTCGATTGATGTTGAGGGTAGCGGGACTGATGGTGTGCGGTTTCAATTGGCACTGAACAGCGGCCTCAACAACCTGATCGGCATCCGAGGCAGCGGCAAGTCCACCGTCCTTGAGCTGATTCGATATGGCTTGGGCGTTGAACTGCGGGGGCGATGGACAACCAATCCACCTGACGAGACTTACAAGAATGCACTCGTCAAGGAACACGTTGGCAGTGGTGGCAAAATCACCATGCGCTTGCGTGGGCCGGGCGGCAAAGAATACGAGGTGAAACGGATTTTCGGAGAACTCCCGAAGGTCTTTCAGAACGGACAACTCACGCAGAATCTCCGCCCGAACGGCGGATTGCTGAAGATTCTCTATTTTGGTCAAAAGGACTTGAGCGAATTGGGGAAAGAGAATCGAAATACTGATCTCATCGAGAAATTTTACTCCGACGAACTCCGTGAGGTTCGCGAAAAGACAGAACTCAAGGTGCAAGCGGTTCGCGACGTGGTGCTGAAGTTGAGCCGGCAAGAGACGAGCGTTGGTAAGAAAGATGAATTGCTCGAAAAGAAGGCCAAAGTAGAGGAAAGCCTTAAAGTCTTTCAGGATCACAAAGTTGCCGACAAGTTGGCCCGACAAGTTGCTTTCAATACGGACATCGCTGCCTTGGAAGAGGCCGCCGACTGGGTGGAAGAACTTGCTGTCGCAGCCTCTGAATTGCAGTCGGAACACTCGGACCGGCTCAAGGTCTTGCTGGAAACCAGTTCCAAAGAGAATCCAGAAGAAATCAAAGCCGCCAAGGAAGCGCTAAAGCCAGCGAGCGATTTTCTGACGGATTTGGACGCACGTGTGACCGCGATCCGGGCAGCGAAGCAATCGGTTGAAGAGATTAAATCCAAAGTCGAAAAGAAGCGGGAAGGCTTGGACGAGGAGTTCGCCGCCGTGCGCAGGCAGATTCAACTTCCTGAAATAAACCCAGACACCTATGTCGAATTGGAAAAGCAACTCCGGGAAACCAAGCAAGCTTTAGAAGACTTGTCCCGTGACGAGACGAAGCGGAAGCAAACGGTGAAAGAGTTGGAAACGGCACTGACCGAGGTCCGCGAAACATGGCACGCTGAATTCACCCGACTAGACGAGTCTATTCGCGCGTTGAACGAGCGAAAACTCCCGATAGCCCTCGAACTGCACTATCGAGGCAACAAAGCAAACTTTGAGAATGTTCTGAAGGAATTCTTCAAGGGAACGGGCGTTCAAGGTGCAACGATTGAAAGGCTGGCCAAGGAGTTTGTTGATGGAATAGACATCTACCAGGAACTCCAAAAAGGCGGAGAGCGATGGAAAGACGTGGTGAAGGTCGCCACTACTCAACAAAAGCTTGATGAACGCATCCGCCAGAAGCTCGCGGAATTTTTGACGTTTCGAGTGCCCGACCGCCTGGAACTAAGCCTCCACGGGAAGCCTCTTGCACGACACAGCCTCGGGCAGCGCACATCCGCGCTCGTTTTGTTCCTGCTCGAACGAGGAGATTACGACCTGCTCTTGATAGACCAGCCCGAGGATGACCTGGACAACCAGACAATCTATCGAGACGTGATCCAACGGTTGTTGGAGTTGAAGACCAAGCATCAGTTTGTGTTTGCCACACACAACGCAAACATCCCGGTTTTAGGAGAATCTGAAATGGTCGCCTCGTGTTCTTTTGAGGAAGCAGGACTGCAACTCAGCACCGGTTCAACAGACCATCCGCCAATCCAACGCGACATCATTTCGGTGATGGAAGGCGGCAAGGATGCTTTTGCGCTACGAAACCGAATCTACGAACAGTGGCAGGGCGGTGGCGCGGATGCTGAAAAGGAGTGAATAATGCCGGACGAACCAAACACGCCGTCAACACCGGAGCAAGCGCAAGCACCGGTCGTGTTCATCTCCTATTCTCACGACACAAGGGAGCACAAGGCATGGGTCGCATCGCTTGCCCAGCAATTGGTTGATAAGGGCGTGGACGTGCTCTTCGACCAGTGGGATCTCGGGCCAGGAGACGATGTTCCTAAGTTCATGGAACAGGCGGTCGCCCGAGCCGACCGGGTATTGATGATTTGCACCGAAGCCTACGTTCGCAAAGCTGATGACGGAAAGGGAGGAGTGGGTTATGAAGCGATGGTCGTAACAGGAGAACTGGTGCGTGATTTGGGCACGAACAAATTCGTCCCAATCGTGCGACAGACGAACGATCCGAAGACTCTGCCTCGCTGTGTCAGCACTCGCTTCTACGTGGATTTCGGTGAAGGAGCAGATTCAGAGGAGAGCTTCGAGGTTTTGCTGCGAGAACTTCACAATGTTCCGAAGCTTGCGAAGCCAGTTTTGGGCACAAATCCATTTGCTGTGGGCCAGTTTGAAGGGTCAAGCCGCAAGGCCGCGAAAGACGAGCGGCGGCTCGCGTTTTCGGAGTCGCTGGCGAGTCCAGAGGCAGCTTATCGCCGCGCCCTCGACATCATTCACGATGACGACCGGGTTGCCTGGAGAAAACTGGTTCTGGCCGCGAATGAAAAAGGAGCTGAATCACTCAAGCGTTGGAAAGTAGAGAATCCTGAGATTCCACCCGTGCGCAACAAGGATTGGTCGGCACTTTATGCCCATGCACAGAGGGGCGTGGGGTGCTATGCACCGTTCATCGCTTGTCTGGTCGCGTCGGCCGAGACTGGGAAAGCAGGCTACGCGGATCAACTTGGTTGGGTTGAATCCATTCTCAACCCAATGGGGTATGACACGACGAACACCACTTACCATATGTTCTTTCCGCAGCTTGTGTTTTTTGTGACGCAAGCGCTGGTCGGTGGAATGTTGATGCTCAGTGAGGCTGGAGAATCCGCGTATCATCTCGCTACAACAAAGCTGCCCGACAGATACAACTCATGCGAGGCGCGTCCGTTGTTTGAAATGAACCGCTTCAATGGTTGGCCGGAGTCATTGGCTCACGAATGCACAACCGCGTGGAAATTCCTGGATTCCTTGATCTCCTCATGGGCATGGCTGAGGAGCGCATTCGGTAACGAACACGAATGCAGGTCGGGAATCTCCGGTTACTACCAACTTCTGAGCTTTCTGAACTTCATCAAACTGGCCAAGGACGGACAGCTCGACATAGATGAAAAGAGCCAGATGACGTTCCCAATATGCGTCCCACTCTGTTTTTGCATCTGGCCGGCTGAAGTTGTTGAAAAGGGATACAGCCGCTTTCTGAGGCAAAGGATTTTACTCAAACGCCTACTTGAAGCCAATCAGATGGGCGAGGCAGCGTTCGAAGCCGCCTGGCCCAAGTGGATGTCAAAGGTCGGAGCGTGGCTTGGGGACGTTTATCGTGGGTATTGGCCGCAGATGCACGTCCCACAGTCCAAGTTGCCAGAACATTTTAAGGGAAGTCCTTTTGAAATCAGTTAGCTCGTTAATCCCATGATCTCACCCAAGAAAATAACTCCTGCGAAATTGCCAACCGCTTTGTTGAGCGACATTCGCGCGCTCATCCTCGCCGCGCGCGAGCAGGTTGCGCGGGCGGTTGACTCCGGCCTATCAGCCCTCTACTGGCACGTGGGCCGTCGAATTCATCAGGACATCCTGCATGAACAACGCGCCGAGTATGGACAGGAGATTGTCTCCGCGCTGGGGAGACAATTGGAGGCGGAGTTCGGCCGGGGCTTTTCGGAAAAGTCCCTGCGCCACATGCTGCGCTTTGCCGAAGCATTTCCAGACGACAAGATTGTCTCCGCACTGCGGAGAGAATTGACGTGGTCGCATTTCAAACGGCTCATCTACCTGGACGACACGTTGAAACGGGAGTTTTACACCGAGATGTGTCGGCTGGAACGGTGGAGCACGCGCGCGTTGGACAAGAAAATCGGTTCGATGCTTTTTGAGCGGACGGCGCTCTCCCGCAAACCTGCCAAGCTGGCCGCGCTGGAGTTGAAGCAACTTCGAGACAAAGACCGGCTCTCGCCGGACCTCGTGTTCCGCGACCCATACCTCCTTGATTTTCTCGGACTGAAAGACACCTACGTTGAGAAGGATTTGGAAGCAGCCATTCTGCGCGAGATGGAGGGTTTTATTCTGGAGTTGGGCGCGGGGTTCGCGTTCCTCGAACGCCAGAAGCGTATCACGCTCGATGGAGAGGATTTCTACTTGGACCTGCTGTTCTACCACCGGCATCTCCGCCGACTGGTGGCAATTGATCTTAAGCTCGAAGAATTCAAGCCAGGCGACAAAGGCCAGATGGAGCTTTACCTGCGCTGGCTCGACCGCGAAGAGCGCAAGGAAGGCGAGGAGAAACCCATCGGTTTGATTTTGTGCGCCGGTCAGAAACGCGAAACGGTGGAACTGCTTGACCTCGAAAGTAGCGGCATCCGCGTGGCGTCTTACTGGACGGAAGCTCTGCCAAAGAAACAGATGGAGAAAAAGCTGCACGAGGCCGTCCGACTTGCCCGCGAAAGGCTCGCGGCCAGCAAGGAAACAACGAATTTCCCGGCAGCATTGCCTCAGCCGAAAACCAAGCCCGCTTCCAAGAAACGGAAGTAACCTCATGCCCGAAGAACTCACAACACCCGACACGCGAGAGAAACTGGCGTCTCAGATTCCAGCGGTGGAATTGTTGATGAAGCTGGGTTTCCGTTATCTGCCGCCGACCGAGGCGCTTCAGGCGCGCGGTGGGCGGAAATCGGAAGTGCTGCTGACGCCGATCCTTCGCGAACAACTCACCAAAGTGAACCGAGTTCGCTGGCGCGGGCGCGAACAGGCGTTCTCTCCCGATGCCATCGAAGGCGCTATCGCCGCCTTACGCGACCTACCGGACGAGGGTCTGATCCAGACAAGTGAAAAGGTTTACGACCTGCTCTCGCTCGGCAAGAGCTTCCCGCAGACCGTCGAAGGCGATACCCGTAGCTTCACCCTGCGATACGTGGATTGGGATAGATGGGCGGACAACGTATTTCACGTCACCGAGGAGTATTCGGTTGAACGCACCGGCTCACGCGAAACCTATCGCGTGGACTTGGTGCTATTCGTGAACGGCATTCCCTTTGCCGTCCTCGAGTGCAAACCGCGCGGCAAGAAGTGGCTCGATCAGGGCATTTCACAGCATCTGCGTAATCAGAAGAACGACGGGATTCCCCGGCTTTACTGGTTCGCCCAGCTTGTCCTCGCGGTGAACGGCGAAAGTGCGCGCTACGCGACCGCCCGAACGCTGGCAGAGTTTTGGTCCGCATGGCAAGAGCCTATCGCAGACGGCGAAGTCCAAACGGTCTTGAACACGGCGCTGCCTGTGAATGAGTTGGTAAAACTGTTCTGGCGACGCGAAGGGCCAAGCGAATTACACGAGCGCAGCGTGACCGCCCAAGACCGGGCCGTTTACGGGCTATGCCGCCCTGAACGGTTGCTCGAACTCACGCGTATCTTTGTCGTTTACGATGGCGGTCAGAAGAAGATCGCGAGGCATCAGCAATACGCTGCTGTGAAAGCAGCGCTCGCGCGCGTGCAAGAGCGCGAATCGGACGGCAGTCGTCGCGGCGGCTTGGTCTGGCATACGCAAGGCAGCGGCAAGTCACTGACGATGGTAATGCTCGCCAAGGCACTGGCACTTTCACCAGCCATCCGCAATCCACGATTGATTTTGGTTACCGACCGCCTGGAACTGGACCGCCAGATTTGCGACACGTTCCGGTATTGCGGCTACGAGCCATTGCGTGCCCGCGACGGCAAGGAATTGCGGGAACTCATCGAGGCCAAGAAGGCGGCCGTCATCACCACAATCATCAACAAGTTTGAGCGTGCGGTGAAAGGGGCGTCGCACTTGGATGAGGACGAGAACTTGTTCGTGCTGGTGGATGAGGGACACCGGACAAATTTTGGTTCGTTCCACGCGTTGATGAGAAAGGCGCTGCCGCACGCTTGTTTCATCGGTTTCACCGGGACGCCCGTAGTCCAGGATGAGAAGCGCAACAACCTCCGCGTCTTCGGCGATTTCATTCACACCTACACGCTCGACCACGCAGTCCGAGACGAAGCAGTCGTGCCGCTGCTCTACGAAGGTCGGCACGTCGAACAAGACGTGGACCAGGCGCAGCTTGACCTTTGGTTTGAGCGGATGATGCGGGGCAAGACGGAGCAGCAGAAGGCCGACTTCAAGCGGAAGTTCGCCACCGCAGACCACCTGAACCGCGCTGACAAGCGGCTGCTGATGATCGCCTACGACCTCTGTGAGCACTTCACGACCACCTTTGCGAACACGGGAGCGAAGGGCCAGCTAGTCGCCCCGCGCAAGGATGTTGCCCTGCGCTACAAAGAGATCATCGAGGAGATTGGCCGGAACGATCCAAGCCTCCGCATTTCCGTTGAAGTTCTGATTTCAGCGCCGGACGACCGCGATGACTACGAAGAGTGCGCCGAAAGCGAGTTGCCACGCGTGCAGACGTTTTGGCGGGAGATGATGTCGCGGTTTGGAACGGAGAATCGTTACAATGAAAGCCTCACGAGCCGGTTCAAAGGCGACGGCGACCCGCAGATCATCATTGTTGTCAGTAAACTCCTCACGGGTTTTGATGCACCGGTCAACACCGTGCTCTACATTGACAAGAAGCTGACCGACCACACGCTTTTGCAGGCCATCGCACGCGTGAACCGCAAGAACGAAGGCAAGGATTTCGGCTACATCATCGACTACTACGGCATTTTGGGCGATTTGAATGAAGCCCTCACGAATTACGAAGCCCTCGCGAATTTTGACCCCGTTGATCTTGCCGCCACCCTTACGCCGCTCTCGGATGAAGTGGGGAAGCTGCCGGATACCTACTCCGACGTGTGGGAACTTTTCAGGACGGTGAAGAACAAGCAGGACGATGAACAATTCGCGGCTTGTCTCAAAGACCAGGAGCAACGCGATGAATTTTATGCGCGCTTGAGCAAGTTCGCGCGGACCTTTCAAGTTGCCATGTCATCCACCGGCTTTCTCACCGAGACACCGAACGCGAAGGTCAACCAATATCGTCTAGACCTGAAATACTTTCTCAATCTTCGCACGCGGATGAAGCAGCGTTACAGCGAGGAAGTGGACTACAGCGAATACGAGAAGCGCATTCAGACCCTGATTGACCGGCACGTGGGTGCCACCGAGGTCAGCAGAATCACGCCGCTGGTCAACATTTTCGACAAAGAGCGCTTCGATGCGGAGGTGCAAAAGCTCGAAGGCTCGGCTTCACGCGCTGATACGATCGCGAGTCGCACCGCAAAGACCATTCGCGAGAAGTGGGAGGAAGACCCCGCTTTCTACGAACGATTCTCTAGAATTCTGCAAAGGCTCATCGAGGACTTTCGGAATAAGCGCATCTCAGATGCGCAGTATCTCGCGAGCGTTACCGAAGTAATGCAGAAAGTTCGCGACCAAGGAACGAGTGATTTACCCGAGGCGCTGCAACACCGGCCTGCCGCCCGAGCCTTTTACGGCGTGCTCAAGAGGGCCTTGAGCAAACTGGAATCCATGCTGCCCGCCGACGCGGAGGCGCGCTCGATTGAGTTGGGGTTGGCGATTGATGAAGTTGTGGCCGAACACGCGCGGATGGTCAACTGGACCGCCAATGCCGATGTTCGCAACCACATGCTCAACGCGGCTGAGGATTGCCTGCTGGACGCTGCGCGCAAGAAGGGTTTTGCGCTGCCTCTCTCAGTTCTTGATGAAATTGGCAAAGAGCTACTGCCTATCGCCGAAGCCCATTATCACGATACGACACGCCGGCAATGATTTGCGAAGCACAATACGGAAGTAGGACCATCCAGTTCAGGCTCGAACGCCGCAAGGTGAAGAGCCTTGCGATCCGCGTTCATCCGGCTGGATTCGTGGAAGTCGTCGCCCCACTGAAGGCCGATACCGACGAGATTAGGCGACGGGTTGGGCGCAAGGGACGCTGGGTGCTGAAACAACAGCGTCAATTCGCCGAGATACTTGGTCTGCCGACGGGCCGAAGACACAAGAGCGGCGAGTCCATCCGATACCTTGGTCGGCAATACCGCCTGCGGATTCGGCAAGGGGAACAGGCAAGCATCAAACTGACACGAAGCGGCTTGGAGGTTGTGATCGCTTTACATGCTCGCGCCGACAAGGCAGCACGGCTCGTTGCTGCTTGGATGGCTGATCGCGCACGGGAAAAGCTAACCGAGCGATTTCAAAGATGCACAAAACTGGTTGATGGGTTTGGGATCAAAGGTGGGCAATGCTCAATCCGGCGGATGCCGCGACGTTGGGGGAGTTGCACCAAACAGGGGCGCGTTCTGCTCAATCCGACTTTGGTCGCCGCTTCTGTTGACTGCATTGATTACGTGATCATCCACGAGCTCTGTCACCTGCGCTGTCATCATCACAGACCGGAATTCTACAAATTATTGTCACAAATCCTGCCAGACTGGAAACGGCGCAAAGCAAGACTGGAAACCTCGCTGGCATAGGACTGTCGTTGACCAGACCCACTGAATACAATGACAGCCGAAGAAACCAACCCGATCTGAACCTCGATGATTGTTCCCCCAAAAGAGTTCTTCCAGTTCTGCGCGAAGCACGTGAGCTTGCTTCGCGAGTTGGAGCAACGTGCCAACGGAACGGATTTGTCGGAAGCGGAAATCGCCAGCGTCGTCCAGAATCACGCATCCGAATCCGACGAGCAGCCGACGTTCATAAGCCGGCAACTTAAGAACCTTCGTATTCTAGTTTCGGCAGACCACACCGAAGGTTATTTCCTGATGGCAGAACCTGTGCGGGGACTTCTTCGCTATTTGCTTGAGGAGGCGAAGCCGGCTTCATCGGAAACGGTCCAGAGTTACATCAACCGGCTTCAGCAACTCGCTCAAAAGCTCCGTGACGCCCTATCAGCAGAGAATCCAACGCTCGCGGAATTGGCGCTTAGCGACACGACCCATTCTCTTCGTCGGTTGCACGATGACGTTTCGGCCACTCACGTCAGCGTGCTGGCCGAGGTTGCCCGCTACAAGACGGACAAACGGCCGGTGTCGGTTTTGGAGAAGTATCAACGCATCGTGTGGTGGATGCAGCAATACATCGCTCCGATGCTTGACGTGATCCGGGTGGACGGCCCGATGCAAGCGACGTTCGCCGAGGTTGAGCAGGTATTGGAAACCGCGACCACAGATGGTCTTGTGATCCCGGTCGATGCCGCAGAAAGGAATCTCCGTCTTGTTCGAGTCACCCGGCGGCACGCCTTAAACGTGTTCGAGCAATCAGGGAAGGAAATCTCCCCGCTGTATCAGTCCTTGGCCCGATCCAGCAACTTGGCGACGGGAGCTGCCTGGGCGCTTGATCGTCTTCGCCTTGGGACGCTTGAGGAATGGATGCAGACGGCGGTGGTGGGAGTTTTCAGTCTTCGCCAACAGGAAGCATTCAGCGACAAGGCGATTATCGGTGCGGTTGAAAGATATTTGAACAATCCCCCCGTGCCGCCACCAACGGTCAGCCGGTCGCGGTCTTCAGACAAACCAGGCGCCATGCAGCATCGCGAATGGCTCAATGCGCTCCCCGACGAAATCGCCAGTGAACTTCCGGTCGCGGACATACTCGGCTGGCTGACGGCTCGCTATCCACAATCGGATACCGAACAGCTCCTCACCGGCTTTTCCACCCTGTTTTTTCACGAACGATTCCGGGCCGAATTTACCGGCCAGGCGATTAGCGAATACGAAACACTGCGTCACATAATTCGCGCACACCCCGTCAAACTGGAGGCGATTACAAAATGAACCACCCGGCACACCTTCAGGAAATCTTCGAGAAGCTGAAGAACGGCTACCATATTTCCCCGGAGGACGATGTTCTTTACACCGCCTTGAACAGTGAGCATTACGAGGATTACGAAGGCTATTTTGCCGGGATCGGCATCACGCTTCGAAAGCACGAGCACGACTTCTATTATTTCGAGCCGGACGCAGAGGACAAGAACTCGCCGCGCCTTGCCAAGATGGCCGTTTTTTCATTCATCCTGATTGACCATATCGCGAACACACGCGGCCTTGCGGTCGAGCCAACACTTTTCGGCGAAACATTCACTCTCCGCGCACTGCCGCACCTGACCACACTAGACAGCTACCGCGCCCGTCTCGAACAGGTCAATGTCATGGATTACGCCGACTTGCGGGAAATCATCAATCGGCTCGAAAACGTGGGCTGGGCAAAATGGGTGGGCGATGATGAGTTCCAATTCTTGCGACCGTTCCACCGGCTCTTGAGCAAGTGTCTCGAATTGTCGCAGCAGTCCGGTCAGAGCACGAATGAAACCAGCCCGATAGACAGTCTGGTTGTGGACCAAGCAAAAGAAAACGAAAGCGAATCCCATGCGTAACGGTCCGACCAAAATCATCCTTATCAATGCTGGCAAATACGAATACGCCGAGGTAGCTCTCGATGGCGCGATTCAGATTGTCGGTAGAAACAACGCCGGAAAATCAACCCTCATCAACACGTTGCATTTTCTCTACATTGATGACCGATCGAAAATGTCGTTTGGGCCTTACACTTTTGACCAGACGCTGGACTACTACTTCATCAACGAACACAGCTACGTGCTGTTTGAGTGCCGCACTGTTCGTGGGCAGGTAGTGATCGGCTGGCGGGGAGCGAGCAAGGCATCTGGCGCTGACCCGGAACGCTTCTTTTACCTTGGTCCGTATCGCCGCGAGGATTTCTTCGACGAGCGCGACCGCGTGAGGAAACCAACAGAGGTGAACACGCAGCTTGTTGACCGGGATTACCAATCCCTCAAGAAGCCGGCAGAACATCGCGCTATCCTCCTGTCGAGCGCAGCTCAGCGCAGCAATGGCCTGGGCATCGTGGCCTTGAAGGACGGAGAGCGATACTCCGATTTCCGCGACACGCTTAAGAATCTCTTGAACCTCGCCAACATCACACAGGACCAAATGCGGGAACGGATGCTGATGTTGGCAGGATTGCCCACGGATTACGTCGCGATTGATGCCCGTCGTATTCTCGGTGACGATTACGAACAACTGCGGCGCGAACGCGACGAACTCACTCTTTTCAAGGCTCATGAAAAAGACGTTCAATCCATCATCCGATTGTTCAACGAACGCCAAGTGCTTTGGGGACAACTTAATTACCGCTGGCAAGATTTGAAGGCGCGGAAGAAGACGTTTGATGAGGAGCACACAGCGCGAGTCGGGAACGTGACCGAGAAAATGGCCACCGCCCGACAGGCAGCAGAGAATGCAAAGCAGGAAGCAGCAACAAAGCAGAAGGAAAAAGAGGGTTTCCTCCAGCAGCAATCCCCAATCGAACTTCAATTGACGACCTTGGGGAAAAACAAGGAGACTTATTCTGGATTTACTGAACAGTTCGAACAACTGAGACTCGATAATCTCGAACGAGAGTTGAACGACCTCCTAAATCGTCAGCAGGAGGCATCAACCGAGACGGCTGAATCGGTTCAGGAACAACTTCAAAACGCCGATACCGAAGTCGAAGCGACGACCAAATCCATCCAGCAATTCAGCCGGCTCGCAATTACGTCGCTGCGCGAACATTTTTCTGACGACGAAATTGGCCGGCTTTTTCGCATCTTGAACCCTGACTTGCTTGGATTAGCCATCGGTCGGAGTGGCATCACGCTCTCGAATTCCAATGAAGTGGTCGCTCGGCTGCGTCAACTGGTTTCACGAATCACCGACGGTGTCTATCAGGACGATGCCATGACCTTGCGACTTGGCACGGCGAGCGATGTTCTTTCGAAATTCCAAAATGTCGAGGCGCTGGAAAGGGAACTCGACCGTCAACAAAAGAAGGTGGCCAAGCTCAAGGCTCTATTGGAGGCGGTAACTCGTCAGGCCGAAATCGCAAAGAACATTGAAGCACTCAAGAAACAAAAGCAGGAGCAGTCGGACAAGCTGGCAGCCTATAAACAACACCTCAAAGACTTGGCAAACGAAGCGCGGTGGCGGGAGGACTTCAAGAACTTGGAGCGGGCGATCAAAGCCGCAGCAAAAGCCGTTTCCGACTTTGATGCAGCACGTGAAAGTCATCGCGAAGACCTTTCGCAATTGGACTCTCAGAAGAAAGCCGCCGACAAAGAATACCAAGAGGTTCTGAAGCGTTACGACCAGTGCCACAACCGAATTGCCCTCTTCACTGCCGGTCCGCGTGCTGACGCAGAAATCCCGGACGACTTCGACAGCGCCGTTTCGTTCTACCTGCGGGAATACGCCAGGGCGTCGGACATGTCACGCGAACTCGAAGTCGCATTCGTCAAGCTCGGCGTTTTTGCGGATCGCTACCAAGGGAACGACGAGGCTGACACCATCCGAAACTTGGAACAAGAACTCGATGCACTGGCCAAGCGGGAAGAAGCTCTCCAGTTGCGCTGGAACAGTCAAATTCACGCGCTGAAGGGCCGGTTTCAGGAGGTCCTGAACGATTTAAGGTTGATTGAAAGCGCCAAGGATAAACTAAACCGTGAACTGGCCCACATCCATGTTTCGGACCTGAAATCGGTAAAGCTCACCATCGAAAGGCAGCCCGACGAAGTCTCCCTGATAGAGCGCCTGGCCAATCTGGGTGAATTGCACCTGCTGGACGATACCGCTCCGCTCGACAAAGTGCTTGAGCGGGTTCGAGCCAAGATGGGACGCAATCCTGTAACCCGCATCGCGGATTTGTTCGTGCTAGGAGTTCACGTCACGCGGGCAGACAACACGGTGAAGAAATACCCGGATTTCCATCAAGTAGAATCCGATGGAACGACCATCACCATCAAAGTTCTTTTCAATCTGTTAGTCTTGAAAAGCCTACTTCACAAGGAGGACGTTGCGATACCTTTCTTCCTGGATGAAATCCAAGACCTTGATCCTGCGAACCAGCGGGCCGTGATACAGACTGCCAAGAAACTTGGCTTTATCGCCATCACTGCCGCGCCGAGCGCCATCGGCGAAGTGGACGCCTGTTATTTTCTTGAACCAAACAAGCAGGGACGAGTTGTGCTGACAGAAGACCAGCGGCTCGCCATGAAAGCAAAGTCACAGCCCAAGGAAACGTGAGAACCGGCATCCAGCCAAAACATCGCAGCCTATGCTTTCGCCTGCTCCAAGACGGAGTGTTGCCAAAGTCTTTATGCGGGCAATCACTGATCAGTGCGCTTGCTCCGCTGTTCGATACGGGCGTCGTTCGATGGAGCAAAGCTGGCGGTGGTCAACGCCTGGTAGTCGCGAACCAAATTGGATACGAGCGATGGTTTTTCCAACATTTCCCCGACTGCGCGCTTCCTGATATCGATTCAAGTCAGATCAGGGCCGTGGCTCAGTTCCGCAACGCCAAAGCTCTCCCCAGCAACCTGCCAGAAATTGTGTGCCTTAGAAGCACCTGCGATGGAGGCTTGTTGCGGAACGGAGAGGTTGTGAAAACAACGCAGGCGACCAAACAAAACGGGCTGTTCGCGTTCACCCTGGCCAACCAAACTCAATTCGCCTTGCGTGGAACATTTGCATTGATTGAAAACCTAGCGGTTTTCCACTCGTTTGAAAAGCTGCGGCTTGAACCTGCCTTGGCAATCTGGACCAGCGGCGTGAGTTCAAACCGATTCATCGAGTGGCTGGCTGCTTGTGTGCGACCGGATACCCGGATTCTGCATCTACCCGATTACGACCCCGTTGGTCTTTCCGCTTTTCTCCGGGTTCATGATAAACTCGGCGAAGCGATTTCACTGTTTCAGCCAGAAAACCTACAATGCCTTTTCCGTCACCATAGCAAACCCTCCTTGCTGGCCGACCCGAGAAATCAACGAATGCTCATGGAACTTCGGAAATGTGATAATCCCTCAGTCCGCCGGGTCGTAGCTTTGATGGACCAATTCAACGGCGGCTTGGAACACGAAGCCATTTTCATAACAAGGCAGCGCACACCGGAGACTCCATAGCCATGAATACTGAATTTGATCTTTTCAGCCAATGGGCAGTTGCCGCATTGGCCAAACACCAAGTCCATTCGGCTGTTCAAGTCCGCCTCGCCAAGCTCCTGGCGCACGAGTTTCCAGACAATCCAACCGTCGCCGAAGTTGCCGCCGTAAAAGGTGGCAGGAATGACCTGATACACTATGACCAGAAGGGCCGATTAGCCGTTTTCGAGTTGTTCTGTTCAACGAGTCAAGTGCCGCAGGATCTCCGCCTATTGGAGCAGGCCGACGCTCATTGGAAAATCGCTGTCTTGCTTGACCGGGAAATCCGCCCTGAATTGTATGACGCCTATTTTCACAAGAAGCCGCAGGCGTTTCCTTTTCTCTGGCTTAGCCAGGTCATGATGCCGAGTAAGGAGACGGATTGCCGTCAGAAACTGCGGTTTTTGCTTACGACAGAACCGATTCACGGTTCGTCAACTGCGGCGGTGGTTCAAACCGTATCCGGCAACGACAACATCGTGGCTAACACATCTCAGGGCGACATCAACATCAATCAAAAGAAGATTGTCCGACCCAAGGTGATTCGCGAGTCCGGCGACATTTCCGAAGCAACTGCTTTTGAAATCCAAGACTTGATCAGGCAAGTCGCTCAGACGGATGAGATGGCCGGGAAAACCCCTTCTTATAGCGAATGGCAACAGCGGCTGAAAACCCGCTTCAAGGTTGCGTCTTACCGGAAGCTTACGGTCGAACAAGGAGAACAGGCGATCCGCTGGCTCAAGCAGGAACTCGGAAGAAAGCTCCCAAACCTGCGGCGCAACAATAACAAGGAATGGCGGCAGCGAATTTACAGGGGCATTTGGGCCGCAGCTCGCGAATTGGGCTTGGAAAAACCGCAGGTGTATCAATTCGCATTGGAGAAGCTTGAGTTGAAGAAGCAGATCACTTCTTTGACGGAATTGGGTGAACAGAATCTCGAATCGTTGCGCGACAAATTACGCTATCATGCTCGCAAACATCGTTGAATTATTCCGCATGAAAAACGCACGGTTTCAGAATTACGAAGACGTTTTCCACTTGCGGGAGTGTATTCCTGCGACGGCGGCATCGAAGGGTTCGGCCGGATGAGTTCTTCCTTCACCTGGCTTGACTATTCCGAGCAGGAGCGCCGGAAGATGCTCGACGTGGTGGACTTGTTCAAGGAGCAGAACACCCGCGACGAACTTGGGATCGGCGCAATTCGCGATGCGCTGGCGGACCAGCTTTTTCCGGGCACAGGCACGGTGCAAACTCGCGCACGTTATTTCCTCTTCATTCCTTGGGTTTACCAGCGAATGGAGCGTCGTCAGGTTTCGGCCGCCCGAATCGCGAACGAAGTCCGAAATTTTGAAATCCAACTGGTGGAGGCGCTCGCTCGCTCGCATCCCAACCAAGGCGATGGTGTGATCGGAACGCTGGCTCGCAAGGCTCTTAAGCGGCTTCCCAGCAACATCTACTGGCTTGGTTTAGGCACATGGAAAATCCGGCTTGTCCACGGATCACAGGACCAATTTCATCGCTCGCTCGACCGCTTCTACCGACTGATGACGCCCCGCAGTCGAAGCGAGGAGATGGATGCACCCGTGACCATTCTGCCCAATTGGCATACCGGCCTGCCGGAGGCGCCAGCAAGCTTTCCTGAAAGAGCCAACTTCACGCTGAGGCGCACCGAGGCGGACTATTTACGGGAGCGCATCATGGCGAACGTGCCAGCCAGCTTGCTGGCTTTCCTAGTGGACAAGGGGCGTGACGATGCTGCCGCGGATTATCCGTGGTTTCATCCACAGTTCGCGCAGTTCCCGTCCGCGATTCGCCGACAGCTTGAGCATGCCCGCAATTTTTCCGAGGCCATTCACGGAGCGGCTTTGCTCTACAACTTCATGCTCGCGGAGAAGTCGGAGAGGCGGGATTTGGCTAAACATTATCAGAGCGAGTTGGCAGTGTGGGCCGAGAATCTCCTTGCCCGCGAAAACGAATTCGCCGGCTGGGATCGGAAGGAATTCTGGTCCATCGTGACCAGTGATCCAACCGTCCGCATCTCAATCCACACGCGGACGTTCGTGGACAATTGGTTCACCCTCGCGCTTGCCCCCGCTGTCGCGAGCCGCATCAGATCGAACGACAAGGCGCGTCAGTTGGTTCACGGTCGCGAGCGTTCGCTGAAGGGCAAGCTCGCCCGTCTCGACAACCGTGACGCGCTCCGAAATTGGAACGGGGCAGCCGGCGCAGGTCGTCTCGACTACCGCTGGCGGCAGGCGAAAACCATCATCGGCGACATTCTCGTTGGCCAGAAAGGTTCAGATGCTTGAGCCGCAAGATCGCCGCCAGCTCCTTGATTGTCTCCGGCCACCGGAGGGTTATTCGCTGGATGCAGCGGTCGGCACGACCTACACACTTGATTTGCTGGCGCTGTTGACCGCCCCAGTCGCGTTCACGTTCTTTGATTGGGAAGACGAGTCGGGTCGGCCTACCGCCAATCCACACGCACTGCTGGCCGCCATCCGCCGCAACGCGGATCGCATGGCGTTGTTCTGCCAGGCGGGACGCATTGCCATTCCATCCGGGCATAAACTGCTTTACAGCTATCTCGAAGATTCGGTGTTTGAAGCCATGCCCCGGGATCAGCGAGGGGCATTTCATCCCAAGGTATGGTTTCTCCGTTACACTGCTCCGGATCAGCCGGTTCGTTATCGGTTCTTGTGCCTGAGCCGAAATCTCACCTTTGACTGCTCATGGGATACGGCTCTGGTGCTGGAAGGCACGCTTCAAGATCGAAGGCGTGCTTATTCGCGAAATCGTCCGCTCAGCGAGTTTCTCTCCGCACTGCCTAAACTGGCGTTGCGGCCTGTGCCGGAGCGGGTCAAACAAATGATCCGGCTCATCCGCCGCGAGATTCTCAAGGTGGATTTTGAATTGCCCGATGGATTTCACGACCTTCGGTTTTGGCCGTTGGGCGTCGAGGGGGCGGAAGCGTGGCCGTTCGAGGAACGACGGTCGGACCGGCTTCTCGTTGTTTCGCCGTTCCTTTCCTTCGGTTGTCTCAACCGGCTGGATAATGAGGGAGACAACAACGTCATAATCTCCCGTTCTGATTCCTTGGAGAGCTTGTCCCTGCAACGCCTGAAACATTTCTCCCAATTCTACTCCTTAAATACCGGTGCTGAGGCAGAACCGGATGGAGAAAATGCCACGGACACCGCACCGGAGTCCCCATTGCTGGGTCTGCACGCGAAGCTTTATGTCGTGGATCAAGGATGGGATTCCGTCGTGCTGACTGGCTCGGCAAACGCCACCGATGCGGCCTTCTCTCGCAACGTTGAATTTCTCACCGAGTTGGTGGGCAAGAAAAGCCGTGTTGGTGTTGAGGCACTCCTCAGCAATGAAAACGGCCAACTGAAGTTCCTCGACCTGCTGCAAGAATTCACACCCAGCGAACCGACCAAGCCCGATTCCATCAAGGAACGACTCGAACGCACGGTAGAGGATACGGCGTGCGCCATCGCGCAAGTTGCGCTTGAAGCCCGAGTCGAACCGGGCGCACGAGCCGACGAGTTCATTCTGCTGCTCTGCCTCCCGCCGGCAGCACGTCTCAAGGTATCGAGCGCGGTCCAAATTCGCTGCTGGCCGATTTCCTTACCTGAAGACAGCGCGGTAGCAATCAACGCAACGAAATCACCACTGGCCGCTTTTGAGCACCTTACGCTGGTCAGTCTGACTTCGTTCTTCGCCTTTCATGTTGAAGCTGCGTCTGGGGACACATGCGTTACTCATCGCTTTGCCCTAAATCTCCCGTTGGTGAACGCCCCCGTCGCTCGGAAGGACGCTGTGCTTCAGTCCCTCCTGAGCAGCCGTGAGGCAGTTCTAAAACTCTTCCTCATGTTGTTGTTCGGTGATGCACCCGCCGAACCTGGTGAGCAGTCCACAATCAGCGACTTATCTGGCAACGGACAGCGCGGAGACGCCGCAGCAACTCCGCTGCTGGAATGCCTCATGCGCGCTCTCGACCGCTCGCCCCACCGGGTTGAGGACATTGCACGCCTTGTCGAAGATTTGCGACATGCCCCGAACGGTCATGATTTGTTGCCTCAAGGTTTCGAGAAAATCTGGCCGGCGATTGCGACTGTTCGCGCCAAACTCCAAACATGAGCAGCACACCAACCAGACCCAACGTGGATGCTGTCTTGCGCGGCCTGAAAGACTTTCAGCGTGATACGGTCGAGTATGTCTATCAACGGCTGTTCCTGGATGCCGACCGCCAGCGCCGATTCCTGATCGCCGATGAAGTGGGCTTGGGGAAGACTCTTGTCGCGCGGGGACTCATCGCCAGGGCGATTGACCATCTTTGGGATGAGGTGGAACGGATAGACGTCATCTACATTTGCTCAAACGCGGGGATTGCGCGCCAGAATATCAATCGCCTGAATGTAACAGGCGAGGCGAATTTTGAAATCGCTTCCCGCATCACATTGCTGCCCGTCACGATTCGCGACCTCAAGCACCGAAAGCTCAACTTCATTTCCTTCACTCCCGGAACGTCGTTCGACCTCAAATCTTCGCTGGGTCAGATGGATGAGCGTGCGCTCATTTACTGGCTATTAACTCGCGCATGGAAAATTCGAGGCAAAGCGCCGTTGAACGTCTTACAGGGCAATGCCGAACCTGACAATTTCCGCTGGCGGGTTCAGCGGTTCGAGCAGGAGCATGAAATTGACGAGTCGTTGGCAAATGAATTTGCCCGATCTCTCAAGCTGCATGATGATAGCGCTGCGAAGGAAGAAAGTGAAACCCTGCGCTCTCGCTTTGATAAATTATGCGAGCAGTTCGGTCGTATTCGCCAAGGCAAGAACATCCCATGGGAAGAGAGATGCGCGCGGCTAGAACTCGTCGGTGAACTGCGGGAACTCCTGGCAACCACCTGTTTGACGGCACTTGAGCCTGACCTCGTGATTCTGGATGAGTTTCAGCGGTTTCGCCATCTGCTCGACGGAACAGATCAGGCCAGCGGCCTCGCCGGTGACTTCTTTGAGCATCCAGAAGTCCGCCTGCTTCTGCTTTCCGCGACGCCCTACAAGATGCTCACGCTCCAATCAGAGCGGGACGACGGCGAAGATCACTACGAGGATTTTCTCCGCACGGTTAAGTTTCTTCAGAACGACGGGCCGACGACCGAACGGTTCAAATTGTTGCTCGCCGAATACCGCCGCGAACTCCTCCGGCTCGGAAACGGCGGCACGGACGAGTTGCGCCGCATCGGTCGCCTCGTGGAGGACAATTTGCGGCGGGTGATGAGTAGAACCGAACGTCTTGCCGCTTCGGACGACCGCAACGGGATGTTGCAGGTTGTCCCGTGTGAAAACCTGCACCTTGATCCGGCGGAGGTGGAGACCTATCTCCATCTCCAGAAAGTTGCCCGTCTCCTGGGACAGAGCGACGTGTTGGAGTATTGGAAGTCTGCCCCCTACCTTCTGAATTTCATGGATCAGTATGAGATCAAGGACGCTCTCCACGACGCACTTGATTCAGAGTTGGCCAGACCACTGGCCAATGCCCTTCAAGCGGGGGAGGGTTTGCTCTTGCAGCCGGACCACCTTGAAGCATACGGACCGATTGCCCCACTCAATGCCCGGTTGCGACAGTTGCAATCCGACACGATCGAGCGGGGCGCTTGGAAGTTGCTTTGGATTCCCCCAGCCTTGCCTTACTACACACTTGGCGGTCCGTTTTCCGATCCCGCACTCAAGAACTTCACCAAGCGGCTCATCTTTTCTTCGTGGCGTGTTGTTCCGCGAGCCATCGCGTCGCTTTTGAGCTATGAGGTTGAGCGGCGGATTCACACTTCTTTCGAAGCACGTCCGCAAAACACACAGGAAGCCCGCAAACGTCGTCGTCCCCTCCTTCGCTTCGCCAAATCCGCAGGGCGACTCACGGGTATGCCGGTGCTAGGACTGTTCTATCCGTCGGAGTTCCTGGCCAACGAGTTTGACCCGTTGGTAGAATTCCTTAGTGCAGATGACAAGAATGCACCGCTGGACGTTTCAACGGTCTTGGAACGCATCCGCGCCAAACTCGATCCGCATCTTCAGGAGCTGTGCGCCGGCTATCCAACCACGGGCCTTGAAGATGAAGCGTGGTATTGGGCCGCGCCAATCATGCTCGATCTAAAGCATGATTTACAGGGAGTCAAAACGTGGTGGCAACAACCTGAACTCGCTTCCATTTGGTCAGGCTCGCCTGACGAGGATGCGAACGAAATCGATGAAGATGAAAATGAAAATACAGCTTGGACCGAACACGTGGCGATGGCTCGATCCTTGGTCGAAAACCAACTTCCGTTGGACCATAAGTTAGGCCGTCCACCTGCGGATTTGTCGCGGGTGTTGGCCCTGCTTGCGATGGGCGGGCCGGCTGTTGCAGCACTACGGTCGCTCCGCCGGACGGGTTGCGTTGCCAGCAACCTGAAATCTCAGGATCTTGACTTCGCCCTCCGCAACGGAGCGGGCCAGGTTGCTTGGGCCTTTGGTCGGCTATTCAATCTTCCCGAGGCAATGATGATCCTGCGGGGATTGAATCGCGCAGAGCCTTACTGGCTTCGCGCCCTTGAATACTGCGCCGACGGATGTCTTCAAGCGGTGCTGGATGAATATCAGCATGTTTTGCGCGAATCGCTCGGTCTGCTCGACAAGCCAGCCACTGACACCATTGCCGCAATCGCGGAAGCTACGGTCGAAGCAATCAGCCTCCGAACCGCAAGCCTCAGCCCGGATTACATCCGCACTGGTTCGAATGGGGTGCTCGCCAATCGGGATGGTCCGGGCATGCGCATTCACTTTGCGGTCCGCTTCGGCGACGAAAAATCCGAAGAGGAAAAGTCGCTGGTGCGCTCAGGTCAGGTTCGAGCTGCGTTCAACTCACCGTTCTGGCCGTTCGTGCTGGCAACCACTTCGGTTGGACAGGAGGGCTTGGATTTCCACGCCTATTGCCACGCCGTGGTGCATTGGAATCTTCCAACCAACCCCGTTGACATGGAGCAACGTGAAGGACGAGTTCATCGTTACAAGGGACATGCCGTTCGGAAAAACCTTGCCGCTCGGCACGTTCAATCAGGCATCTCATCATCTGCGAATGACTATTGGGAGCAGATGTTCCTGGACGCACTCAGCAAACGGCCGGCTGGCTCTACTCACCTGACCCCATTCTGGATTTATCCGGGCGATGCGAAGATCGAACGCCACGTGCCGGCGTTACCTTTGAGCCGGGATCAAAACCGGCTGGAAGTCTTGCGCAAGTCTCTCGCCGTCTATCGAATGGTCTTCGGCCAGATTCGACAGGACGATCTCATCGCATTTCTCCTCGCTCGTTTCCCAGAGAGTGATATAGCGAGTATCGCCAAAGAACTCCGTATTGATCTTACGCCGCCGAAACCGGCATCCACAGCCCGCGCTTCTGAATGCTAAACCCAACGATTCTCAACGATTACTTGAAGTCGTTCTTTGGCTATGGCCGATGGAGCGCGCCAGTTTGGTTTATCGGCACTGAGGAGGCTGGAGGAAAAGCGAAGCGGGAGATCGAACAACGGCTCGCCGTATGGGCGTCACGCGGACACCGGGAATTGGAAGATGCACCGACATTCTATCCGGCATCAGGCAATAACGCTTGGCATGGCGAACGCGCCATCACGCAGGCCACTTGGAAACAGTTGATCCGTTTGTTGCTTCTCGCTCGTGGCAGGTGCGACGATGATAACGCAATTCTTGATTACCAACGCACGCAGCTTGGATCATCCACTGGAGAAACATGCTTGGCGGAATTGCTGCCGCTGCCTTCACCGAGCACTGCAACTTGGAACTACGACCGCTGGTCAGATCTCCCTCGATTATGTTCTCGCCAGTCCTATCACGCCGACATGCTAGGTCCGCGTTCGGATGCCCTTAAGATGCAATGCGCACGTTACCGCCCATCGGTTGTCATTTGTTATGGGCTTGAAATGGCCGACGGCACAAAACTGCTTCCCATCTGGTCACACATCGCAGGCGGGTGGTTTGATCAAGCCATTGAGAGGAAGAAAATTCTGCTGTGGCGACGGAACGAAAACATCTCCTTTTTCGTGACACGCCATCCCGGCAGCGAGAGCCAAGACTATTTCCGAGAAATCGGCGAATGCTTGAGAGAACAGCACAGCACACTTTTCCGTTCATGACATCCAGATTGATTCCAAACGGCCTTTCGAAGAGGACGAACCGTTGCCTTCTCAACGCTGGCATTCCCATCAACAAGAAAGTCATTGTCCGTGCTCTCAAGACCGGGAAACTCTACCCCTACTGTTGGCCACCGAACTACGGCACAAAAACACATAGAGAAGTCTGTCACTGGGCCGGTGTCGACCATGGGACTTTGCCCCAAATGTGGCCCGACAATGATACGACCTCTTATCCAGACATCGGGATTTCTTACCGAGCTTGGCGATGTCTTCGCCGATCCGGCATTCCCGCCAACAAGAAGTCGGTCCGCCACGCCCTGCAAACTGGGCTGCTTTCGCCGGGCCAACGCCCCAGCAACTACGGTCTGCAAACCCACGCCGAACTTTGCCGTTGGACGGGGGTTAATCCCGCGACTCTTGCTTCCGTGCTTGCGCAACGCGCGCCATCCGGCCGTGGAAATCGAAGCGCGGGACGCGCCACTTGAAAGTGCGCGACTACTTTCACTGCTCACATTGAGAACCGGAACATCATGAAGCCGCCGACCTCGCCGTGACCCACGCGTGATATTGCTTCGCTTCACGGGCTGCCAGTCGTTCCTATCCCTCTCGACCACGCCGGCTTCACTCCGCAAATCCGCGCCTTGTTTCGCGAGGACGCGATGACCACATCCAGAAACCGTATTGAGACTGTCAATTCAGTCCCACTTAGAGCCACCACAGCTCCAATGCCGCCGCAGCTTGCCCCTGCTATCCTTCCACTCTTGAATGTAGCGGTGAATGGATCGCTCCGATTTTCCCCGGATACCGTGAGCGCGAAGCCACTCCTGAGCCTGATCAACCGTAACCTTTTCTTTCTGTTTATCACACCACTCGAAGAATTGATTGAGAACTGCCGGGGTTATGTACTTCGCCTCCTCGTTTGCGCTGCTTCTCTTGAGGTGGTAACGCAGACTGCTCTCATCTAAATGGGACTGATTGGCGGCTGCTCTGATTGAATGTCCGGCTTTCACGAGACGAAGGCCTTTAGCGGCCTTGGAGTTTTTGAGTTCCAGTCCTTCCACGAATTTTGAAAAACGGTCGGTTTTCTTCGAGCTCACCTGCCCAACGATACCACACTGCGGGATAAAGTGGCAATGCCTATCCTTAAATATGGAGGCGTGTGCTTTCTCCAACCGCGGAAAAAAAGACATCCGCGGGAGAAAGTGACAATGCCTACCCTAAAGATATGGAATCGTGTGCTTTCTCCAATCGCAATGGGAATGCAAGCCCGGGGGGCTCGGTGGCCTACCTGAATGTGGCTGCGTTTCTGTCGTTAATGCACTTACCCGGCCGGCTAATGGCTTGGATGGCCGCGGCTCTTCTTGGAATGGAAGAGCATCACATTCCCGTACTGGTTAAGGCGCGCCTGCTGAAGCCGCTAGGCAATCCACCACACAACGCACCCAAATATTTTTCCCGCGATTACATCCTTGCACTGGCAGCCGATGAGAAGTGGCTGACCAAGGCGTCCGACGCGCTTGTTGAGCATTGGGCGCGGCGCAACGGCAACAAGAGGAAGTGACCATGCCGAGCCTCCTTCAGAATCGCAATCTGACCGACAGTGACACGCCCACCGTCAGGAGTCGACTTGTATTCACTGAGGAGACCAAGGCACGTCGCCGTCCTCTGCTCCCACATGGTGGCAACGACCGCATATACACACCCGAGTCACTCGCTCGAGACATCGTCAACCACTTTCGTCCTTGCGGCAAAATCCTGGAACCTGCGGCTGGCCATGGGGCCTTCCTGCGAGCGCTCCCGCCGTGCGATTGGTGTGAAATTGACATGGGCTTGGACTTTTTTGCGTGCCAAGCCCATTACGACTGGGCTGTTACGAATCCCCCGTATTCTCTGTTCACTAGCTTCTTGCGGAAATCGCTTCAGATAGCTGACAACGTTCTGTTCCTCTGTCCGGTCAGCTCCTGGTTCCAGCGAGCGCGCGAGCGCGCGATCAAGGAAGCCGGTTTCGGGATTGTTGAGATTTGCCGCGTTCCGGTACCTCCTCCGCCATGGCCGCAATTCGGTCTGACTTTGGGTGCGACTTGGCTGCGGCGCGGGTGGTTGGGAAGCCTGTCTAATACACGACTCCCCTCGAAACTCTGGCCGGTGGATGGAGGCGACAAAATGGTTGTTCTTGAGGAGGTGACCACATGAAGGCGATCGGCAATTCTGAATCTGCCGTAAACCAGGTCCGAGGCGTATCGTGTGTTTCACAACGGACGATCAGTCGAGAGGTTAAACACTACCGCCTCATTCTCGCAGTGCAATCGGCATCATTAAAGGTACTGCAATTCGTGATCGCCGGCGGCATGGCGGATTCATCTCTTGCCATCGTTCTGTTCGCCTTCCCCATCGCTGCAAACCACGGCGCCACGAGCAAACCACAACGGGTGACCTACGGCCGTGTGGTGCAGTGGTGTGGGGACCCAAGTGACGTGAACGTTGGATCCGCTGCACAGAGCAAGGGGTGGCTTGATGTAAACGGGAGCTTCCATGAGGTTGAGGTCAGCATCCGCAACAACCGCTTTGACCGAGAAAACCCGGAAGACCGTTTAACATTTGTTATCCGTTTTTTATCTCGGAGCCCGGTAACGACAATCCAGCGTTGCTGCAACTTATTGTTTTACAGCTCGTTATCGCCGGGGCGGCTGGCGATGACCAAGGGTAACATCCACCCCTTGGTCGGCGCCAACCTGCTTGCGCCAGCAGCGACTTCAGCCGCAAAACTCACCGCCGCGACCGTAAAAACCGGCCAAACTGATCAAATTGTTATCCGAATTTCATCCGTTCCAGTGAGCGGGTGTTACCAGCGAAACGCAATGTTACCAGCACAAAACAGAGGAAGATAATATGGCCACCATCATCAGAAAGGGCGCGCTCTGGTACATCTCCTTCCGATTGGAGAGAGAGACCAAGCGCAGATTCAAGACTTCCATCCCGCATTTTCGGTCGGAACGGACTCCGAGGGCACACGGACGCTCAGCGCGGAGAATCAGTGCATCGCACCGCAACGGGCCGCCCGACTTGAGCGTCCCGCCAGGCAATCTAAGAAACACAACCAATAGCGGAGGAAATACCTATGGCATCTATCCACAAAAAGAACGGCTTCTGGTACGGGGCATGGACCGACCGGGAAGGGAAGCGGCATTTCACGAACACTGGCATTTCGCATAGTCCCATCGGCGCAGACGCGAAAGAGACTAAACGGAAGTGTAAGGAAAACAAGAGCAAGGCGTTGATCCAGGCCTTGCAAACAGAGCAGGTGTCCCAGGGGAGCAAACGCATCAAGGTGATTCAGAAGCGTTCAGCGGCGCTCCTGGCCAGCGCTCGGGAGACGGAAGCGGAACAGAGCGGCATGACCCTGCCGGGGTATTATGATTCCTGGGTCGCCAAGAAGCTCCCTAACGTGAGCCCAAGCTATGGCCAGCAACTCGAGCGCTGCAAGTCCGACCTGTACGCAGCCTTGGGCAAGCGCTCGACCACCGAAATCGTGTACATCGACGAAGATGACATCGACCTCTTTGTGGACCACCTCAAGCTGCAGAAGCTCAGCGGCCGCTCAATAAACAAGCGACTGCTGATGCTCCTGGAAATGTTCGGTGACGCCGAGGACGAGGCGTTCGTGGTGGCCAACCCGGTGGGCGAAGAACATTTCCAGGACGAGAGTCCCGTGGAAAGGCAGCCTCTCATGCCCGCTCAAGTGAACTCCATTCTGGCCATCATGCGGTGGATTGACTGGATAACGATAATCCTGCTGGGGTTCTACTGTGGGATGAGGCTCGGCGACGCACGCAGCCAAACCTGGGCGGCGATTGATTTCGAAAAGCGCGTCATCGTTCGTGTCCCCAAAAAGACCAAGCGGCCGCAACACCTCAAGGCGAAGGTGCTGATAACGCCGCTTCACCCTGTCCTCTACAACCACCTGCTTCGAGTTAAGGAAATGTGCTGTGACTCGCCGTACGTGACCCCTAGCCTCGTTGATCGACCCATCAGCAATCTGTCACAGGAATTCGTCGCCATCATTGTTGCCGCCGGGATTGATCCAATTCGAATAACCTTGCCGAACGGCCGCAAGGTATGCGTTTTGAGTTTTCACTCCCTGCGCCACGCCTTTGCCACTTTGCTGAAGCGGGCTGGAGCCCCGGACAAGGAATGGGCGACATTGACGGGCCATGCCGTAAAATGGAGTTGGTCCAACGGAGAATCCATCTCGCAAGTGGCCCAAATATATAACCACATTGACGTCGAGGACCTTCGCAAATGGATCGACCTGCTCCCAGTTATCAAGGTTCCCCAACCAACCTTCTCCATGATTGCGGCGGACTCACTCACAAAACCGCTTGATTAAAAAGAATATGGCCTCAATACATAAAAAAGTTGGCAGCCCCTATTGGTCGGCTTCGTTCCGCGATGCAGATGGAAAGCTTTGCAGTAAGAGCACAAAAATACTCCGAGAAGCAGCCGACCCTAACGTTGCTCAAGCAAACCACAAGGCGGCCATGAGAATGGCGCAGGAATTTGAGCGTGAGGCACGAGCGGGACTGCCCACGGGCACAACAGCGGGGCAAACAAACGCGCCGGTTCAGGGAATTCCAAGCTTCAAGAACTTCACCCGGGCTTGGATTACCGGGGTCGGCGGCGACAAGGATTACCATGGAAAGCTGACAGGATATTTTGATCACATTGATGAATTCCTAAAAAGCAAGGTCGAATCGCCAATCTGCCGACTGCACCGACCTGACTTCGCGGGATTGGCACCATTCATTTCTGCGAAGGGGTATTCTCCTACTACTGTCACGCTTCACCTCAAGATATTACGGCAGGCGTTCCTGTCCGCCCAGCAGCAGGGCTTCGTTCTCGTTTCTCCAATTGCTCCGGAGGATTATATTTTAAATTCTTGTCCTAATCGTCCGAAGCGGCTGACCATCCTGCAAATCGAGCATTTGATAAACTCCACCGGCGTGGTCGACTGGCGCACCATGATTCTCTTCGGCTTCTTCTTCGCGATGGATCTGATGGAGGCGGCAAATATAAAATGGAGCGATGTTGATTTCGCTACCAAAACCGTCTCGTGGGTGGGCTTCACGCGAGGTGGTCAACCTTTAGTAGTTACTATGCCGATGCACCCTTTGGCGGAGAGCCACTTGATCGCCTTGAAAAGAATTACGGCGTCGGAATTCGTCACGCCCTCACTTCACGGCCTCAGCGACACTACGTTGCGTGCTTACTTTGGCCGCTTGGTGGAAATCTCGAAACTGCCGTCCAATTCTTTAAGGTCTGGCCGGAATAAAAATTACTCCGATTTGCAGTTCAGTTCGTTCAAATTGTCCTTCGCGGAAGAGTTGGGCCACGCGGGCATCTTTCGACTATCCCGATTCCTGAAATCGATATCCGCTCAGGAATTGCGGACGATGATTGCCAAGTTGCCACATCTCAAGCTTAAGCCGTTGCCTCTCCTCGCGGCCGCAGATGGTCTTTAGTCGACCCGTGTCGTGGACACGGACGATGGTCCCATGAATTCACGTCAAACACGAATTCATGAAAATTGAAATTAAGAACAACTCAGCGGATATACAAAACCAGCCCTATCCCAACATGTGGATCGAAATTCCGCCGAACGGAAAGGTCTGTTCTCATACAGGGCTCAAACATGCGAAATTGTATTCCCTCCTCGGAAAGGGCGGACTTGGCCGAGCGCATATCCGGGTTGCTAACCTGCGAGAACCGGGTGCCAAACAAGCCAAGACGATCTTTCATCTGGGTGACATGATGAAGTTTCTAGACACTTTGGCGACAGAACAGGGTTCCGGGCAACTGCGTCAACGATTGGATGCCGCCGACGGTGAATCCATTAAGCAAGTTGTTTGATTGGGGCTCCAACCCGGAAAGTAGCGTCCTCACACCCCTCCACCTTTAAAAAATCCGAACCGGATCCCCAAACAGCGCTCGAGGCTCACGCCGAACGCCTTGTGTGTGGCGCTCGGATGGGTATTGGTTGCCCACGAGTGCGCTACGCGTGCGTAGTGGCAAGTGCATGTTAATGAAGATGGGACTACGTTTAAAACGGCGTCACACAAAAATCGATGGATACAACATCGATTCAAAGCATTGGGCCGACCCCGCAACCTGACGGTACTCTCGCATCCGTCCGTGACGCGGTGACGGCGTTATCAACATCAGAAAGATTTCCACGGCTGGCTACAATTGCACGGCGCAGGCTGGAACGCCTTGCTTGTTGTTCCACTGGCCAACGCCTGCGAGGATTCAGAGACCCCATGGAATTCGTTAATGAAGCCATCGGGTTGTTGCTAAAAGAAGTGGAAACGCCCGGAACCGGCCGGCGAACACAGCCGCGGCACCTTCGGGACATGCGCAGCTTCTTCAATTTTGCGCAATCGGTCGTACAGAGTTGCATCAGCAATCAGTTCAAGCAGTTGGCGAGGCAGGGCGAGTATGTGCCGATCGGTTCGCCCGAACCAATGTCACCCTTTGTGGAACCGGCAGCGCCCGGCGACATAGTCCGCGACCTTACCCTCAAGGAAACGACGAACGAGCTGGTGACTGACTTGAAACAACACTTCGAAAAGGATCCGAAAATCCGCGCCGCCATTACCGAATTTGAGCGAAACGGTTTGGAAGGCAATCGCCTTTCGAAGGATCAACAGACGGACAAGCAGATGCACCGACTGCGAAGCAAAGCCCGGCAGGTGCTGAAAAAAATGGCGGCTCGCGAGGGCGTGAGCGAGCCGACCGGCAAGGAAATGCTGAGTCCCTAATTCATAACATTCCGGATCGCTGCCGGATGCACTTCCTGCCGGCGTGGCAAGGCACGTCAGCGCGCGGGATATTCAGGTTGGTTCCTAGTTACCGTTAAGCCGGAGAATGAGTGAATGTCGCGACACAGCCATCCTGCGAATCCCAATAGTATGCTTCCGCAGCCAGTTTGCCTCCATACCCCATTGAAGCATGCCACGCGTCGGCCGGACAAAGTGATGGTACGACTCGCACGAGTACGCCCTGTCTATCCTCGGCCGGAACAAACATTTTGTGCCGCTTCGCATGAAAATGACCCAGGTGCCACTCGCGATGGCGTGATTGGGCCCAGGCTTGGGGTCGCTCATTTGCCATCAGCAAAGGCAAATTTGGATGTCGTTCCAAATTTCCATGGGTGAATCCGATCAAATTTTCGCCGAAGTGAACATATTTTCGGGTGGTGGGGGCATTATCCACGGTGACGCCAGAGGTGCTCCTAAAATAATCGGATGCAGCCTCGCCCAAGAAAAAGATGGATTGCGTATCATGGTTTCCGTTTACGAAAACCACATTCACCGGCGCGACTTCGCGAAGTCGTTCTATGGCTTTTACTATCAAAGCTTTGCATTTAACAAAGCTCTGCCGCCACACGGTGCCCGACTGGTCCTGCGGGGTGCCCGCTGTGGTCGTGCGTCCCAAAATGTCCGTATTTAGGATGTCATTTCCTGCAAGGAACAGGATCTTCCGCGGTTTGAGGCTAGCGGATTTTTGCAGAAGGTCCTCCAAAGCGTCCCAAAACATTTTCTCGCAGATTGTCAGGTCGTACTGGCGCCCGCACTCCTCCTGCCAAGCGTACTTGCCGTAATGCAAATCCATGATCGAAATCTCCAGCATTCCCGTGCCCGCAGAGGGGCGAACGATTGCCGGACGTATGGGGGCCTCCTTCTTGAACTCTTCGAGCAGCCCCTGCATTAATTCTTTGGCGTTTTGCTCAACCACCTTGCGCCGCAACCAGACTTTGAACTGGTACAGGGGGGCCGTTAAAATTTCGGTTCCCACCTTGGTTCCTACCTCCCAGCGATTGACGATATATTTTTCGACCTCCCAAAGCGTTGTGTCGACCTCCGCGTAGGCCAATAGGTCCGGCAACGAATGAACTTTGGTGCCGCGGTATGCAAGATCCCGGCTTCCATCGCGCACGCTATCCTGCAACTCGGGACCGCTGGTCGGCAATGGTTCAGGGACGCCGTGGTTCGGCGTGTGCTCCGGGCCTGACCGATTGCTTGGGAATGCCTGCGCTCCGATCCAGCGCGCCAGATGCAGTTTGGCGTGATCTAGGCTAATGCAAAGCGCCTGCGCGATTTTCACCGCACCCCAATCTGGATTTTTTCTCTTTAATTCC
>Ga0105238_10000552_pt1 | contig 39122 bp, 34 predicted proteins | sample KBSC34metaG_FD_81526 | JGI IMG/M metagenome (GOLD analysis project Ga0105238, IMG submission 81526) | Corn rhizosphere microbial communities from Kellogg Biological Station, Michigan, USA - KBS C3-4 metaG | ecosystem: Host-associated > Plants > Roots > Rhizosphere > Soil | place: Michigan, USA...
CATCGATGAGATCGATGGCTTTGTCGGGAAGGAAGCGATCCGAGATGTAACGGTCGGAGAGCGTCGCCGCCGCCACGATGGCCGAATCCTTGATGCGGACGCCATGATGGACCTCGTAGCGCTCCTTGAGACCGCGAAGAATCGCGATGGCGTCTTCGACGTTCGGCTCGCCCACGAAGACAACCTGGAACCGCCGCTCAAGGGCAGCGTCTTTTTCGATGTGCTTGCGGTATTCGTTGAGCGTGGTCGCGCCAATCGCGCGCAACTCGCCGCGGGCGAGAGCCGGCTTTAGCATGTTGGAGGCATCAATTGCACCCTCTGCCGCTCCCGCACCGACGAGCGTGTGCAGCTCGTCGATGAACAAAACAATCTGCCCCTGGGAGTCTTCGATTTCCTTTAGCACCGCTTTTAATCGGTCTTCGAACTCGCCCCGGTACTTCGCGCCTGCGAGCATCGAACCAAGATCAAGGGCAACCACTCGCTTGTTCTTTAAGATCTCCGGGACATCGCCCGAGACAATTCTTTGCGCAAGGCCTTCCACAATTGCCGTCTTACCCACTCCAGGCTCGCCGATCAGCACGGGATTGTTTTTGGTGCGGCGAGACAGCACCTGAACCACACGCCTGATCTCTTCGTCGCGGCCGATCACGGGATCGAGCTTGCCGCGCCGTGCGAGTTCTGTCAGATCCTTTGCATAGCGCTCGAGCGCCTGGTATTTGGCCTCGGGATTTTGGTCGGTAATGCGCTGCGAGCCGCGCACCACGGTCAGAGCCTTTAGGATGGCATCGTGAGTGGCACCGTAGCGGACAAGGATATCCCGCGCTGGGTCTTGCTTCAGATCGGTGGAGGCAAGCAGCAGATGTTCGGTCGAAACGTAGTCGTCCTTAAAGTTGCTGGCCTCTTTGAAGGCACGCTCGAGGAGCTGGCTGGCCGCAGCAGACAGCGAAGCCTGCGTCGAGGCGCCTGAGACCTTGGGAAGCTTCCCGATCGCCTCATACACATCGTTCAGCACGGTCTGTGGGCCGATACCGATCTTCTCAAGCACTGGAGGAACGATGCCTTCTCGGTCCTCAAGCAGAGCCCCGAGCAGGTGCAAGGGAACCAGTTCTGGATTTCCGTGCTCGGTTGCCAGTTCATTGCCCCGCTGTACGGCCTCCTGCGCTTTCAGTGTGAATTTGTCCCAGCGAATTGCCATCGTTCACTCCCAGCACGAGCGCTTTCGCCCTTGCTCCTACGAGGTCTTTGAGCCTTAAAAGTGGTTGAGCCTTAAAAACGAAAGGGAGGCGTTTGACTTGCCGCCTCCCCCCAAGTTGCTCTTCGTGCTTCGCCGTTGCGAATTTAGGCTGCTTTGCTGGGGCCTTTTGATTCCTTGCCTTCCAGCTGGCGCTCGCCGCTGACATTCACCTTGATTTGCTTGGGTTTGGCTTCGGCTTTCTTAGCAAGCTGCACCTTCAAAATGCCCTTGGCGTAGCTGGCCTGGATGTTGTCATGATCCACGGTGTTCGGCAAGGTGAAGGAACGGGTAAAGCTGCCATACTGGCGCTCCACACGGCGGAAGTTCTCTTCCTTTTGCTCCTTCTCGAACTTGCGCTCGCCGTGCACGGTCAACAGATTGTTCTCCACACGAACATCGATGTCCTTCTCATCGATCCCGGGTACTTCGATATTCAACGTGACATGGTGCTCGTCCTCGTAAACATCGACCGGGGGCGCAAAAGCCGAGGTGGTCAGGGCCTCCTCGTGGTCGCCATAGGAGTCGCGAAAAAGTCGGTTCATACGGTCCTGCAAAGTCGAAAACTCACGGAAAGGATCCCAGCGAGTTAAAACGGTCATAATCAAAATCCTCCTTCTCATGTCTAAGAAATTTTTATGTGTCTTCCGGGCCCGCAGGCCCGCCAACGCTTGCCTGTTAATAACAAGCAAAGCATAAAATATGAGCGCGTTATTGTCAAGTATTTAAAACGCTTTAGTTTTTAGTAGCTTACGACTGATATCAGGCACTTTAGGTAAGACGTCTCTGGTATTCCCAGTACGCTCGGATGATCTTTCGACTGGCCACGGTTTTCCAAAATTCGAATAATCCTGTGCGAATCCTGAGCCGCCGAAGAAACCACCTCGATGAGGTCGGCGGCACTGACATGGTAGGAGCACGAGCAGGTGATCAGAACGCCTCCCGGCCGCAGCATCTTCAGTGCGCGCAGGTTGAGTTCCTTGTACCCACGAATCGCGGTTTCCCGGTTCTGACGGGACTTGGCAAAGGCAGGGGGGTCGAGAACGATGGTGTCGTACTGCGCTCCGGCGGCCGAGTAGTCCCGGAGCAGGTCAAAGGCGTTCGCCTCGATCCATTCGATGTCGTGCCCGTTGAGCAGTGCGTTGGCTTCAGCGGCCTCAAGAGCCGGACGCGAGCTGTCCACACCCGTAACCCTGTCGCACACGCGCGCGAGATGGAGGGCAAATCCTCCCTGATAGGTGAAGACGTCGAGGGCGGCGCCGCGGGCGTAATTCTCTGCTGCGGCATAGTTCTCCCTCTGATCGAGAAAGCTTCCAGTCTTTTGTCCCGCAAGCGGGTCGTGCGTAAACCTAACTCCATTCATTTGAATTTCGGTGCCGAGATGGGGAGCAACCGGGATCTCTGAGGCTGAGGGATCGGGTTTTCGTCCGGAAGTTGCAGGTTCCTCTCCCTTAGCCGGGCTCAGTGCGGCGGATGCGCTCGAGTGATTCCAAATGACTGCGCTTTGCTTCTCGGGCAGCTGCTCGAGTTTTCTCACCCGCGAATCGACTCTCTCAACGATCGCCAGCGGCGCGAGCCTTTGCTGCAGTTCAGAAAGCAACACCCTCCGCATGGGCTCAGAATCCATCGCCTGCGCCAGCACCTGTAGCGAGAGGACATCGTTGTACCGGTCGACGATCAGCCCCGGTAAAAAATCTCCCTCGCTGAAGACCACGCGATATGCATTTGTATTCCGCACAAACCGCTCCCGATAGGCGACGGCAGCGCGGATCCGCTCGCGCACCAATTGCTCCAGATCTTCGACGGCTCTCCGGGAGATCATCCGAATAGCGATTTCAGACGCCGTGCTGTAGAACGCGGAGCCCAGAATTGGGGCGGCATGGATCTTCTTGTTCGCCAAAGCCCGGCTGGCGCGCCGATCCGGAGCCCCATGGGCCCGTTCCTTGACAAGCACCAGCGCTCCCGGATCGATGCCAGCGGCGTCAAGCACATCCGAGCGGTACACCCAAACGTGCCCTGCCCTTAGGCGGTCCGCCCCGCGGCTGGAGATCGTGACAACCGGAAGCTCAGAACGCGATGCCTGGTCCATCGCAAGATCTTACAGCCAATGCTCGGCCGCGAAACGCGCGAGCGATCGACCCGGCGAGTGTGACCACCCAAAACTCGACAGGAAGAAGCTCTAGGCCGAGAACCCGGCTAAGAAAAGTGGTGCGGGGGGCGACCGCCAGCGGAGGACTAGCTTGCAACGCTAGTAGGCGACGGTTCGTGGTGCGCGGCTCTTTCCGCCCGCGCTAGGTCAAGGTCGCGTTGCAGGGCGTCCAAGACAGAACTTGGCAGTTCATCCTCCCATGCGTCTTGTTCGTCGTCTGTCCAGTTGCCATTCAGGCGAATGGCATCGGTGATCTCTTCGGGAAACGCCTGACGATATGCTCCTTCCCGCGCGAGCAGATCGCCCAGACGGCGTCCGGTCGCGGCGTCATAGACCCGGCGCACGGCCATGGCGTCCGAGTTCGAGAAGCTGAGAAACACCTCGCCATCATTGTTGTATTCCGCACGGTAATACCAGGCATGGCTGGCATCGAGCTTCGGACGTGGACGCTTCCGGTTCGGTTTGTCCATGGGCTGCTCACTCGGAGTATCCTTGGACGGGTCGTAATACAAAATTCGCTGACAGGAGTCGCAGAAAATCAGTTTGCCGGTCTTGACGTCATTGAAAGTTTGCGGACGCAGCATCACCGAGCATCCCATGCACTTCTGGTCGCGAACTTCCGCCAGCCCCGATCCCCGGAACTTCAGCACGCGCTCATAGTGGCGGATCAGATCGGGGTCCACCGCGCTCCTGGCCGCCTCCCGCTTGGCTCTCCATTCCGACAGCTCCTTCTCGTCCTTGGCCGTCTCCTCGCGTTCGTGCGCCTTCTCCTTCTCGATCTCCGCGGTCTCAGCTTTCAACTCCACCTCGGCGGCCTTGACTTCCTTCTCGCGAACTTCCGCGTTCACCATCAGCTCAAGAATCTTGTCCTCATTGGTGCTGATTTCCTGTTCCGCAAATTGGATCTCATGCATCAGCGCCTTGTACTGATCGTTGGTTTTTACATCGAGCGATTGGTCGCGGTATTTTGAAATCTTGGTGCGCAGGTCGGTGATCGCGGTTTCGTGCTTGCGCCGGGCTGCTTCGTCGCCTTTCACCGCGTTTTTGGCTTTTTCAAGCGCAGCTTTCGTGCCGGCAAGCTTTTGTTCAATGACGGCAACCCGTTTGGGAAGCTCGGCGATTTCGGCATTCAGACGCCGAATCTCGGAATCGGCATGTTGCAACGTGATGAGTTGCTCTATTTCAGGAGACATCGGGAGTTGGGCTCATTTTAACACGCGTGCGCAGTCGAATCCCTGAACCCTGGCGCCTCGGGCCGTTCGGCGATGGAGAAGCTTCGTGGCCATCGATGGGTTGGCTTGGGCGCCCCTGCTGGATGCTTCCGCGGTTCTAATCTTCCGGTTTCGCCTTGTTTTAGAATCAGCCGATGCCCCCAGCGCACGAGCTTCCGGCGAGCACCACCATCGGCAACTTCGAACTCATCTCCCTCTCGGACGGCATTCATCACCTCGATGGAGGCGCCTACTTCAGCGTCGTGCCGAAAATGCTCTGGTCGAAGAAGCTGCCGGCAGATGAGAACAACCGTGTTCCCTCGGGTCTGAATTCAGTGCTGGTTCGCACCGGAGACAAGAATGTCCTCATCGAGACCGGGATCGGCAACAAGCTTCCCGAGAAGATGGCGCACATCTACGGACAGCCCGCAAAGCTCCTGGATAGCCTCCAGGCTGCCGGCCTTGCCCCCGAAGACATCGACATCGTCATCAACTCCCATCTTCACTTTGACCATTGCGGCTGGAACACCGTGCGACGGAACGGTTCGATTGAACCAACCTTTCCGAAGGCCAAGTATTATGCGCAAGAAGGCGAGTGGCATCACGCACATGAAAATCAGCGCGACAGCGTGAGTTTTTTTGCCGAGAACTACGATCCGTTGGTTGAAAGCGGGCAGATGCAGCTCGTGCGCGGCCGCGCGGAAATCCTTCCCGGCATTTCGGTTGAGGTCTATCCCGGCCACACCCGCGATATGCAGGCCATCATGATCCGGGATGGCGGTAAGACCGCCTGCTATATCTCAGACCTGATCCCCACCAGCAACCATCTCGATCTGTACTGGCTGATGTCTTTCGATCTCTACCCGGTCGAAAGCGTAGAAAGCCGGAAGCGCTTCTACTCGCGCGCGATTCCCGAAGACTGGCTGGTGATGTTTACCCACGATCACGAGATCCCGTGGGCTTCTCTCGAACAGGATGATCGGGGAAAGATCACGGTCGTCGATCGACAGAAAGTGTCCCGCCGGAAACGGCTTCGCACCTAGTGCTTTGGAACCTTGGTCGGCTCTTTCGTCGAGTTTCTCGCGAGTGCCGCAAAGGCTGACCGGATCACTTCATCCGGAACGAGCTCCGGAGTTAACAATCTTTGAATTACGAGGCCTTCGGTAAGGACGTGAATCACCGCTACTAATTGGTCAGCGGGCATGGGAAGAACCTCCCCTTCGGTGGCTGACTGAAGCCACTGCTCGCCAAAGGCGTAACTCTCGGCGGTGACTTTTTTTACCCGCGAGCGCAGCTCCTCATGGGTCAAGGCGTACGCCAAACCAGTCAGCCGGCCGACCGCGGCAGTACTGCGGTCGGGGATTGCCCTAATGGTCGCCTCGGCCATCGCGCGCATGATTTCAGCAAAGCTGGTAGGCGTCTTCACTTTCGGGACAATGGGCCGCCAATAGGCGTGTCCGAGTGCAATGAACAGATCGTCGCGGTTTTTGAAGTTGCCGTAAATCGCTCCGGTTGTCATGCCGGCTCTTTCGGCAATCTCTTCGAGCGTCGTCTGCTCAAAACCCTTTTCACGAATCAGGGAACGCGCCGCCTCTAGCAACTTGGCACGGGTGCGTTCGCGTTTATCCCCCTTGGGCTGCGACCGGCGCGACTGTTCGGAATTTGACATCTTGATTTTGTAGAGAAATTATTTTATAGTTTAGCTATATTATCTGAAAACCTATGTTCAATCAAGAAAACATTCAAGCTGCTTTGCAACCTGTCATCGATCATGGACAACTCGCGGGAGCCGCAACCTTAGTTTGGCAGGAATCTGAAGGCGAGGCTTTGTCTACCTGCGTGGGCTGGCGCGACCTGGAAGCCATGAGCCCGATTGTTCGGGACACCATCTTTCGCATCGCCTCGATGACTAAACCCATCACCTCGGTGGCCGCCTTGATGTTGGTGGACCAGGGGAAGATCGACCTGGATGAGCCCATCACTCGCTATGCCCCCGAGTTTTCCCGGATGCAGGTCCTCCGATCTCCCAACGGTCCGTTGAATGAGACGGTCGCAGCTGAACACCCAATTACCTTTGGCGATCTGCTGACGCATCGTGCCGGACTCAGTTACGCGGATTTTCACCGAGGCCCTCTTGCCCGGGCATATCGCGAGACGCTCGGAGGCGACATCGATAGTCATGTCCTGCCCGACGATTGGATTGGGGGGCTCGCGAGGCTGCCACTAGTGTGTCAGCCGGGAACGGCAATGACCTACGGGTGTGCGACCGACCTTCTGGGATTGCTGATCGCGAGAATCGAAGGTGAGCGCCTCGGAGCAGTACTCGAGCGGCTTATCTTCGCTCCGTTGAAGATGAAGGACACCAGTTTCGTCGTTCCACGAGAAAAGTGGGATCGCCGGGCTGCGGCCTACGGTTTCGACGAATCCGGCCACCTGATCAAACGCGTAACCTTTGGTGGCGGGATCGTGGCGGAACGTCCACTGAATATGGCGTACGAGTCCGGTGGGGCAGGGCTGTGGTCGACCGCCGATGATTATCTGAGGTTCGCCCGTCTATTCCTTAATGACGGCGCGGTGGAGGACACTCGCCTCCTGCGCCCTCAAACACTCAAGAAAATGATGTCCAATCAACTCACGGACAGCCAACGTGCGAATTTCAGTTTGTTTGGGGGCAAACCCTTTGCCGTAGGTCGAGGATTTGGTCTGGGCGTATCTGTCGTGCTCGAAACCGACGACAAGGACTTCATGCGCCGGGGCGGCGTTGGAACCGTAAGCTGGCCGGGCGCCTTTGGAGGTTGGTGGCAGGCCGATCCCAAAGAAGGCTCCGTGCTCATCTTCTTGGCACACAACATGGTTGATTTAGAGCAGATGGCCAACGGCATCGGTCTGGAGGTCTGGTCCACCATTATCGCCTTTCAAAGCGCAGCTATGGTCCCTCAATCGGCCGGGCGCTGACAATGGCTCGACATTGGAGAGCCCTTTTCTCCCGGCCGCGTTGCCGCGACTTCTCTGCTTCGACGAGGAAATCAGTTGGGCAGCGGAAGAACCCGCGTGCGCGGAAAACTCCCCGGAGCCACTGTCATTGGTCAAGCAAAGTGCCTGCGCTACTTGGGACACACAAGCGGGCCTCAAAGAAGCCCTCAACTCTGGCGAGGATCTCCGGCGCGGTCTTCGATTCGTAGATCTCCTTGCGCAAGGCCGCTCCGCCGCTCACCCCGTGGGTAAACCATGATGCGAATTGCTTCATTTTTCCGGTTGCATCCGGCAACTCTTCCTCAATCAGCATCTGGAAGTAGGTGCGAATCATTTGGTAGCGATCCCCTTCCGAGGGCTGATCATAATCTCGATTTTCCGAGTCAGAGCCATTCCCGCCAAGCGGAGGATTGGCCCATTCAGACAGGCGGGAGGGACGGCTCTGGCAATACTGCTGAATCTGGCGAAAGATCCAGGGATTCGCCGGGGCAGTCCGCCCAATCATCACGGCGTCGCACCCGGTTGCCGCAACCATCGCGCAAGCATCTTCCGGCGTACGAATGTCACCGTTCCCAATCACGGGAATCTTTACCGCCTGTTTGACCGCTCGAATCCATTCCCAGCGCGCATACCCGCTGTAGCCCTGCTCACGCGTGCGCGCATGAAGCGCAACGGCACATAAACCGCAGTCCTCCGCCATCTTTGCCAGTTCGACGCAGACAATCTCTTCGTCATTCCATCCCGCGCGGAACTTCACGGTAAACGGAATCCTCACCGCCGCCCTCACCGCTTCAAAGATCGATCGAATGCGCGGCAAATCACGTAGCAGCCCCGAGCCGCCGTTGCACTTCACGACCTTCTTGGCCGGACAGCCGAGATTCAGGTCAACCAAATCGAACCCAAGGTCCTCGACAATTCTCGCCGCATCGGCCATCACTCCAGGGTCGCTGCCAAAAAGCTGCGCCGAGATCGGATGCTCGTCCTCGTAGAAATGAAGATAGCGCTTGGCCTTTTTGTCCTTGGCGCGGAGCACGCCGTCGGCGGAAGTGAACTCGGTCATGATCAATCCGCACCCGCCGAGATTTCGGATGAATCGGCGAAACACCGTGTCGGTAACTCCCGCCATCGGCGCAAGGACGGTGGCCGGAGTAATCGCCACGGAGCCGATCTGCATTCCTCCTGGAACCGGCACCTGTGCCGGGCGCATCCTTGCTTGGGCGTCGCTTGGGCGATCCGGCGGGGACTCAAAGGACACCGCGCCTTCGCAACCGCAGCTCTCAGAAGCTCGATTTGGGCCGCTCTCCCAGAATTTCTTCACGGTTCTATTCTACTGGCCCCGAACCATTACCCCGAACCCAGGCTCTTGAGTTCCTTGTCCAGGTCTCTCAACGCCCCCTCCAGCATCTGGCGATAGTTCGGGTTCGATGCAGTTTCCATCTGCTGCACCATGCGCTGCCTGGAAAGCTCGAGCCCCTTGCGTCGGTTCTCCTTCGCGATCTGCTCTGGACTGAGCGGTTGGCGACGGACTTTCTCGGCAGACGCTTCCTCCTGCTGCTGTTCTATCGACTTGCTCTCCCAGCCTCGAGCCATCGTTCTATTGTAGGCCGGGCGAAACTTGGCCCCTCGGGCAATGGCCCTTTCGGCACATGGGGATCACGATCCGCATTTTCCCCTTTGACCGGCGGGCGGGGCGTCAGATGGTTTCGACAAAAAATGACCGAAGTCGATCGCCAGGATCTAAGGGGAAACAAAGGGAAGACCGCCAAGCGGGTCATCCCAACCGCTCAATTTAGATCGCGCCAGTTCTTACCCGCGCCGATCTCAACCACCAAGGGAACTGAAAGCGGATGTACCTGTTCCATCTGTTCGCGCACCAGGCTCCGCATGATGTCCCCCTCGCTTTCGGGAACTTCGAATACCAGCTCGTCGTGGACCTGTAAGGTCATGCGCGACTGCAACTCGCGCTCGCGGATCGCCGCATCAATGCGGATCATTGCCAACTTGATCAAGTCGGCGGCGGTCCCCTGCAGGGGAGTGTTCACCGCCGTCCGCTCGGCAAATCCGCGAAGGTTGAAGTTCTTGCTGTTGATGTCCGGGATCGGCCGGACGCGCCCAAAAAGCGTTTTTACTTTGCCGTCGCGTCGTGTTCCTTCGAGGGTGCGATCAATGAACGCGCGAACGCCGGCGTATTTCTCGAAGTAGGCTTCGATGTACTTCTTGGCCTCGGAGGTCTCAATCCCTAAATTCTGCGACAATCCAAACGGCGAGAGGCCGTAAACAATTCCAAAGTTCACCACCTTGGCCTGCCGCCGATGCTCCGGCGTGACCATGAGCGGAGGTACTCCAAACACTTGCGAAGCGGTGAGGGTATGAATGTCATCGCCGCGCCGGAAGGCTTCGACCAGAAGCGGATCCTTCGAGTAATGCGCCAGCAGCCGCAACTCGATCTGCGAATAATCCGCCGCCAGCAAGATGCAGCCAGCTTGCGCAGTGAACGCGGCTCGAATCTCGCGCCCCAATTCCGTCCGAATCGGAATGTTCTGCAGATTAGGATTGGCGGAGGAAAGCCGCCCTGTCGCGGTCCCGGTTTGATCAAATGTGGTGTGCAGGCGTCCGGTTCCGTGGTTCAATAACGCGGGCAATGCATCCACGTAGGTGGATTTCAGCTTCGCAAGCTGCCGGTACTCGAGCACCAGCTTCGGTGCTTTATGGTCCGCCGCCAGCGACTCAAGCACATCCACCGCGGTGGAGATCGTCTTCCCCTTGCCATACTTCACAGGCTTAGGAAGGTTCAGCTTGTTGAACAGCACATCCCCAAGTTGCTTGGGCGAGTTGATGTTAAACTCCGAGCCGCAGCAGTCATAGATCTCTTTCGCTTTGGCGCCAATCTCTTTCTCCAGCCGCGCCGACATCGTATCCAAGGCTTCGCGATCGATCGCAACTCCCGCCTGTTCCATACGCGTAAGTACCGGAACCAGCGGCAGATCGATTTCCTCGTACAATTTCAGCAACTTCTCCTCTTCAACCTCCGCGCGGAGAGCGGAGGCGAGGCGTCCCGTCATTTCCGCAGCTTCAGCGAGAGAGCCGCTCAGCTTCACATTGAACCGCCGAAGGGCGACTTCCCCGAGAGAATGCGACGAATAGGTCGGGTCCAAAAGATACGAGTACAGCTTTGTATCGTGCTCTACGCCTTCTAAAGCTGTGTCTGGAAGCACATGCGCCGCTGCCTTCCAATCATGAATGGCTTTCGGCAGCGTGGGATCCCGGAGCACGGAATTCAACACCGCGTCCGCTTCCGACCCCGTCCGAATGGTGAGGGCTGAACCCGTTGTTGCTGAGATCGCCAAGGCGCGCGGGTTGTCCTTGTCCTCGGTTTCGACGTTCAGAAGCAGCCATGGCTCTTCGGGCTCTTCGCTTGGCGATCCCTCGGTCTCGAGCGCTTGTTCTTCGATTTCAACGGCAACTGCGAGCGAGGCGCCCGGTCCTAGCCTTCGAACAACAGCCTCAATCTCCGCAGCGGATTTCGCTTCGCCATAGTCACCCGGGCCGGTTTCGACAACCGGCAACACCTCTTTGAGCAGCGAGGTGAACTCTAATTCTGTAAACAACGCCCGCAGTGCCTCCACGTCCGGCTCCCCTGTATGCATCTTCTCGACATCCAGTTCGATGTCCACGTCGCATTTGATGGTGACCAGATCCTTACTCATCAGGATCTGCTCGCGATTATTCTGCAGGGATTCGCGGTACGTCTTTCGCTCCACCTCGGCAGCATGGTCGAGCGCGGCTTCGAGGGATCCAAATCTCTGGATCAATTCCACCGAACCTTTGTCGCCGATTCCGGGCGCACCAGGTATGTTGTCGATGGAATCGCCCCTCAGCGCCATCACGTCGATCACCCGATGGGGCGGCACGCCCAGAATCTCTTCGACCTTTGCGGCATCGCAGATGAGGTTGTCTTTTGGCGGGTTCAGCACCTGCACGCGGTCATTCACCAGCTGCAACATGTCCTTGTCACTGGAAACCACATACACCGGGCGGCCGCCATCGGCTGCTTTCTTCGCCAGCGTCCCGATGACGTCGTCGGCTTCATAGCCCGGCACCTCAAGAATCGGGATGCGGTAGGCTTCGAGCGCGCGGCGGATATAGGGTATCTGCTGCGCGAGATCCCCGGGCATCTCGCTGCGATTGGCCTTGTACTCCTTGTATTGCTGATCGCGAAAAGTAGGCGCGGCCACGTCGAAGACGGCTGCAAGATGATGCGGGGAAAAGTCCTCCCGCAGCTTGCGCAGCATGTTCACAAACACATAGATGGCGGCCGTCGGCAACCCCCTCCGCGTAGACATCCCGCGCTGGCGCGCCATGGCGTGATAGGCGCGGAATATAAAGGACATGGCATCCATCAGAAAGATTCGGTTCGGATCCGGCTGGGGCAGCACCGCCGGTTTTAACGGGGCCGCAGGACTCGACTGCGCCGTCTCGAGGGGGTCAGAGGATTTTCTCTTCGGTGGCAAGACTCAAGTCTAACAAGGAAGCACCGGGCATTCAGCAGCTCAGTCAGCAATTGTGGAGGGGGAAGGCTTGGTTGCCTAAGCCGGCTTTCCAAACATCGTGGTGTAGTGCAGCTTGATCACGCCGCACGTTCCCTGCTCCGGCGAATAGACGACGCAGGTATCGAACGGGCGCGAGTAGATGTGCAGGCTCACCGCACGCTCGCCAAATTGTCTTGCATTCACCACTCGGTGCACCGGGTCCGACGGATCGACAGCGCAGGGACGAGCCGGGCTCATCTCGACCGTCTCGGTCGGCGTGAGCTTGCACACTCCCTGTTCGAGATCCTGCGATGCAAGATGGAAGTTTTCCACCTGCAGCCGGCCCATCGGCACCGCCATCCAGCAATTCTGCTCCCGATGATTATGAACCGAACTTACCTGTCCCACTTCCCAGCAGATCGCAATCAACTCATACAGCGGCGTCTTGTCGATGAGGTTGCGCGTGTAGTGCTGACGATCCCAATTGAGGTAGGGCGACAGGGTCTCAGGTTGCACGCCGGTTCGCTGCAGGAAGGCAAGGAGCTCAGTGGTGTGAACGAAGGCTGACTCGGGGAATTGCCGGAGTTCGGAAATAAAGTCCTGAATCGAGAGCTGTCGTGGAACAATTTGGGTCGCCATAGCTCCTCAAAAGTATATCCCCGCCAACCTACGCACGATTTCGGCACAAGGGAATCCCGAGAAGAGTTCTGTGGTCGACGGTGCTTGGGCTCATCGGGCAGCCCCTATTCCACCAGCATGCAATCGCCGTATGAATAAAACCGGTATTTTTCCTCGACCGCATGCCGATACGCCCCTAGCACCCGCTCTTTCCCGCCGAAGGCACACACCAGCATCAGCAGCGTCGATCGCGGCAAATGAAAATTGGTCAGCATCACGCCAACCACGGCAAAATGAAAGCCGGGATAGATAAATAAATCTGCCTTGCCGCTGCCCGCCTGCACGCGGCCGGTCTCGCGCGCGGCAAATTCCAGGGTTCGAACCGTCGTCGTTCCAATCGCGACCACACGTCGTCCGTCTTCGAGCGCATGATTGATCTTCCCCGCCGAGGCTCCAGAAATGCTGTACGCCTCGGCGTGCAACTGGTGCTGTTCGACCCTATCAACACGCACCGGCTGAAAGGTCCCAAGCCCGACATGCAGTGTGACCTCGGCTGTGTCAATGCCTCGCTCGGCCAATTGGCTGATGATCTCCGGCGTGAAATGCAAACCCGCAGTCGGCGCCGCAACCGAGCCTAGCTCCCGCGCATAAACGGTCTGGTAACGCTCTCGGTCTCGTGTCCGATCCTCCCGCGCGATGTAAGGGGGGAGGGGCACGTGTCCCATCCGCTCTAAGCGCTCGATAAAGTCGGGCACGGGATCGAAGCGTATGTTGCGCTCTCCAAAACTTCCTCGGCCGATGACTTCGGCGACCAGCCCCTCGCCAAAAAACAACTTCTCTGCCAACCCGATCTTTCGCCCCGGCCGCACCAGGCATTCCCACTCATTGGGCTGATGGGATCGCTGCTTGGTCAACAGGACCTCCACTCGCCCTCTCAAGAACTCACGAGAGGCTGGGTTTTGCCTGCTCAGTGGTTGTGCCCGCGAACCACTTCTATGCCCGTAGAGGCGCGCGGGAAATACCTTGGTGTTATTGAAGACGACGAGGTCGCCAGGGTGGAGTAAGTCGGGCAATTCGCGGAAGGACCGGTCCTCAATCCGGCCATCCCTTCGCACCAGCCGCAGCATCCGTGAACTCGCCCGCTCTTCGAGCGGCTCCTGAGCGATCCGATCCTCGGGAAGGGAATAGTCAAAATCGGAAACCAGCACGTCTTGAATGTATCAGTTCTGTAATTTCCTAACCCAACCGCCAAACTATGCATTGTTTCTGTTGCATTGGTGAGGTAACATTCGTGCTGCTCGGGGAAATGGCTACAGAACACCACTTACGGCGTGAAATCATACGCTGCGGCGCCCTTCTGCATACGTGCGGATTCATAGCCGCAACCGACGGGAATCTCTCGGTCCGTTTGGACAGCGAGCGCGTTCTAGTTACTCCAACGGGCATGTCCAAGGGCATGATGAAGGCCTCCGACCTCGTCATTGTGGACATGGAGGGTCGCAAGCTCAAAGGCCGCCGCGAGGTCACGAGCGAAATCGGCATGCACCTGCTGGTTTACCGCATGCGGCCGGATGTGAATGCCGTGGTTCACGCTCATCCCCGAACCGCAACCGGGTTCGCTGCTGCCGGAATGGCGCTCAACCAGCCGCTGGTCTGTGAAGTGGTCATCGGTCTCGGTCAGATTCCACTCGCCCCCTACGGCACTCCTGGCACTCCCGAGTTGGCTGAGACGTTGAAGCCGCTCATCCCCGACTACGACGCCATTCTGATGGCGAATCATGGCGTGGTCACCTACGGCGCGGATCTACAGTCCGCATATATGAAGATGGAAACCGTTGAGCACTTTGCCCAGATCACTCTCGTGACTCAATTGCTGGGTAAACAACAACCGCTCGACTGCTCGCATCTGGAAAAGCTCCTTGCCGTCCGCAACCGCTACGGCGGGGCCAGCTCAGCCGCGCGCATGCCTGCCTTCTTCAACGACCAGGCTGCGGTTACTCTCGTCGAAGATCCTGTCGGGGAGAGCAAGTCCTTCCTTGGACACTCTATTCGCCACCGACCCGGAACCGGATTCCGGCGCGGAAATTAGCCCCCAGGGCTGGATACCCCGTCACCTCTTCATAGAACCTGTTGGTCAGGTTCTCGCCATTTACGTACGCAGTGACGCGTGGGTGCACACGATACCAGAGACCCGCGTTCACCACCACGTATCCGGGTGCGTGCGTGATGCCAAATCCAAGAAAGTCGGAATCTGCCCTGCGCCCGACAAAGCTGCTGCTTGCCTCCGCCCCCCATCGAGATCCGAGGTAGGTGATCAGTGCCGTTGCCGAATGCTTAGGCCTGCGCAGCAGCGGCTGCCCGGGCATCAGCAACGGATCGAAGGCGAACGGTTGCTTAAGGATCTGCGTGGAGGTGTAGGCATAGGCGAGCGTGGTTCGAATGCGTGAGGCCGGCCGCCCCTGGAATTCCACCTCAGCGCCATGGGCAATGGCTTCGTTCACATTCACGTACTGCCCGCTGCAGACAAACGTAACTGGATCACACCCAATAAAATTAAAGTCGATCTTGTTACGGAAGAGGTTATTGAAGTAGGTCGCGCTCAGCGCATAGCGGCTGGTAAAGCTCTGCTCCACTCCCGCCTCGAACGAGCGCGTCTGTTCCGGCTTGAGTCCGGGATTGGGAAGCGTGACAAAGTCCCCGGCATTTCCAAACGACTCTGCAAACGACGGCTCCTTAATTCCAGTAGCGTATCCAAATCGCAGACGCGTGCTCGCGAAGAAATTCCCACCGTTGCGGGCGACCAGAGACAGGGCAATCCTTGGCACAAACTTGTTTCCGAAGCTCTGGTTGTGCACCCACCTGCCACCGGCGATTATCGATCCTCGAGAAAACACCAGAACCTGCTGCCCAAATAAGGCATGGTTCCTGCGCAAACCAGGATTCGGAACGCTCGACAGCGTATCGCCGACCGCCCCGGTTTCATTCTCGAATTCATATCCTCCGGTGCTCACAGCGCTGCTGCTCTCTGCGTAGTCGGCCTGGTAATTCGCCCCCGCACGGTTTGCGTTGTCGATCGTATGAAAAGGAGTATCGATGTTGAATCCGAAAGCACTGTCGTAGCGCCCCGGTTCGCTGATGTGATCTTCGTTGGTTCGATGCTGGGTGTAGTCGAATCCCTGCAATCGTTGCCGGAACCGTGAATTTCCTCCGATTGCCAATTCAAGGCTGCTCAAAAAACTGTTGAGTCTCGCTCGCTGATCAAGGTCCGGCTCGAGCAGCGGATCGCCGTTAAAGTTCCACTCACTTTGTACTCCGGCAACGCTGTTCTGGTGGCGCATTCTCAATCGCAACCATGCCCAATCATTCAGTTTGAGACCTGCGTTCGCGCCTGCAAGCGAATTCGAGTAATCCGCATTCGGCCCGGAACCGCTGGTGTTGAACTGATTGCCGTACAGGTTGTAATCGAAGCGAGAGTTCGCACCGGACAGCGACGCGTAGCCGTTCTGTGTACCGTAGCTCCCGGCATCGGCGCCGAAGCTCAGTTCCGGAACCGATGTGGCTCCGGTCCGGCTCTCCACCTGTACTACGCTGGTCATCGCATCGGAGCCATAGAGCGTGCTCTCGGCACCACGCAAGAACTCCACACGATCCGCCTCAAAGACCGGCAGCGTACCGAAGTCGAAGGTGCCGCCGGGATCGTTCACCGCAACGCCGTCCACCAGTACCTTGTTGTAACGCGAGTCTCCGCCGCGCACGAACAGCGACCCCAGACCTCCGCGCTGGCCGGCGGTTGAAACAATCGCGCCGGGAAGAAAACGCAAGGCATCGTTGGCGGCCACCGGATGCATGGTTTCAAGTTCCGTACCGGTGAGCAAGGCAATCGAGGATCCGGTTTCGTCGCTGGATACAGGGGTGCGGGTTGCCAACACTACGACCGTCTCGGTAGCAACTGCCGGATGCAAGGTAATCGTGATTTGCTCAGCTCCGGCAGAGAACGTGTGCTTCTCTTCCGCGAACCCCGCCGCGAGCACGCGGATCTGTACCGGGGCCTCCGCCAAATGATGAAAGCGCGCAATGCCCTGGGCAGAGGTCACGCTCATCGCGATCGGACGCGAAGAACTTTCCGCGAACACTTCGACCTGCGCCCCAAAAACCGGAGCCTGCGATGCATCGGCAACTTTAACAGTCAGCTCAGAAGCCAGGGTGATGGTTGGGAAGCAGAAGACAACAACAACGGCCAAAAGCCGGGAGAGAAAACGCATCACTTCCTCCTTTGCTCGCGAAAGGGGTTGATTTGTGCGATTCGCGCCGGTCTCCTGGCTCGCGAGTAAGGATGTTCGACTCTGACCGGGGGTCTTCCCCCGCCAAAACTTACATCCACTCCAGCCTCGACCCTTCCCGGATTGCTCCAGTGGCCCGAGGCGATGTCCTCGCTTACAGTTGCGCGGCAGCGCGGGACTTGCACCCGCTTCCCTGTTCCTGTGCTGCGACGCGACCGGCCGCCGCACACGAACGCGCGTAACGCTTGAAAGCAGATTGAATCTACATTCCCGCGGCTGCCCTGTCAATCAAGGACTGGTGTCGGGCCCGGAATGCATCTCACAATCTGTGCCGAGCCGCATAACTTTTCGCCTTCCGCGGTCCATAGACCTTACAGAAATACGGACCGCGGAGAGTGCAGTGAAAACCCTGGAGCGCGATTCTGACGATCGTCAGCTGATCGAAGCGGCGCAAAACGAGCCGGCCCGGTTTGCGGAGCTGTACGAACAAAACTTTGTCCGGGTGTATGCCTTTTTTGCGCGGCGGCTTTCCACCCGCGAAGAGGCTCAGGACTTGACTGCCGAGGTCTTCCATCAGGCCCTGGCCTCGATCCAGGGCTATAAGTGGCAGGGAACCCCTTTTGTCGCCTGGTTATACGGGATCGCTTGGAACGTTCTGTCGAAACACTGGCAAAAGCTGGGCAAGCACTCTACCCAAGAACTCAGCGACATAAGCATTGCGGGCGAGGAGATCGAGCGCACGGTAATGCTCGGGAAAGTAGTCGAATCGCTCTTGCCAGACCAGAAGCATGTCATCGTTCGCCGCTTCCGCGACCAGAAGAGCATCCGAGAGATCGCCGAAGAGCTCGGCCGCAGCGAAGGAGCGGTGAAGCAATTGCAGTTGCGCGCCCTCGAAAACCTACGGCAACGACTTGGAGGAACGCTATGAACCGCGAACAGCTGGCAGAAGAACTCGATCGCCAAATCGACGCACTCATGCAGGCGAACCTGTCAGAGGAGCCCGCCCCGCCGGATTGGCTTGCTCCGATCACGAGGGAACTACGTCTGTTGCCGAATGAACAATTCCATGCCCGCTTGAAACAGGAGCTTCTCGAACAAGCCGAGTCCTTGGAATCAAGCGATCTCGAGGCCGCCAGTGAGATTCTGCCATCGCTCAGGCAGGAAGCCTTACCGTCTTTCTCGACCCGCCAAATCGCTGTTCTTCCCGCAGATCCCCGCAGTCTGTTCCTTTCATTTCTGTCCCATGCCGCCCTAGTCGCCCTGATCGCCTCTGGAGTTTGGGTCGGCCATGTGACGCTGGTTGAAAAGCGCTCTTTAGCCGAGCTGACTTACACACCTCTGCCGCCCGGGGACACCGATCCGAAAGGCGGTGGCGGCGGTGGCGATCGCAGTACCCTGCGGGCCAGCCGCGGGACGCCACCGAAGTTCTCGGAGGAACAACTCGCTCCGCCAGCCATCCTGGTCCACGTCGAAAAACCAAAACTCCAGGCCGATGCAAGCGTCCTGGGCCCGCCAGTTCTAAAGTTGCCACAGTCCAAGCAACTCGGAGATCTGCTTTCGCCAAACGCAATCACCCCATCGAACGGTACGGGGAACCTTGGCGGCATCGGGGATCGCTCGGGAACCGGAATTGGGACAGGCAGGGGTGCCGGCGTCGGTCCAGGCGATCGATTGGGATATGGAGGTGGCTTCTACCGTTCCGGCAACGGAGTCACGGCACCGCGCGTCCTCTACAATCCGGATCCCGAGTACTCGGATGAAGCACGCCGGGTAAAGTATCAGGGAAATGTTGTGCTCTCGCTGGTTGTCGACCCTACCGGCACAGTTCGCCAAGTCCGGGTGGCACATTCGTTGGGGATGGGCCTGGACGAAAAAGCCATGGAAGCTGTCCAAAAATGGCGCTTTGCCCCCGGGATGAAAGACGGCCGTCCGGTCGCGGTCGAGGTCAACGTTGAAGTCAGCTTCAGACTGTACTGAGCTCGACTGTCTTGCCGGCGGGGTTTCGGAAAGCGGCACCCAGGCGAAGAGAGCAAGGATCGAAGCTCAACTGCGGGTTCTTCGCGGTCGCTCTCTCACCGGAAGCTGGCGCTTTTGATGTGCCTGAAATCCGCGCCTTCCATCTTGATGATCCGGCACATCTCGTGCAGCCGGGAACGCATCCGCTCGCCCACCCGGTCGCCCAAGGTTTCAGCACGGGCAGATCGTTGTGCCCGCGCAAAATCTGAGCTCCCCGAGGTTTCGCGCGCCGGATCGTCGGGATAATTGGTTGTAATAATGGTCGTCCGATTATCGTTGTACCGCGTATTCAGAATCAGACTAACGGTATCCCACACCCATTCGGTCGGTTTCACCGCGCCGAGTTCATCGAGCACCAGCACCTCGGTTTCAAAAACCGGGCGCAAGACCTGTAACTCCGTGGCCCTGACCGAGTCGTTATACGAATTCTGTATTTCCTTCAGCAGTTCGCGGTAGTCATAGAACAAACAGCCGATCCCTTTGCTGAGGATGAGTGCCTTGATGATGCCAGCTGCCAGGTGGGTCTTCCCCACTCCAATGCTGCCAATCAGCAACAATCCCGAGTTCTCGAGCGGATACTCTTCGACGAACCTGCAGGCTGCCATTCGTGCAGGTGCCAGATGGCTCTGAGGGCCTTCGAATTCGAAATTCGACAGCTCGCAATGCTCATAGCGCCTGGGGATCCGAGCAGCGGCCAGGAGCGCCTCGCCTTTCTGCTTCAGACGGCAATCACACCGGCTGACCCGCCGGTCCAACTTGCCGAACCTCCATCCAGTTCCACCGCAGACCGGGCAAACTTCCGTCGACACTCTCATCACAAGCTCTGATTCCACTTTGCACCCTCGACAGGCTTCCCGCAAGTGCTGAGGGCAGAAGCTCTGTGCACATTCTGTGGAGCTGAGGAGATGCTTGTGGACAATCGGGCAAAAACCAATGCAGCACCGGAACCGGGTCCGAGAGCGGCCCGCGACGAGCGTTTAACGATGGCATCGGTATCGCTACATGCGCTTGCAATCGCAGAAGAGTCTTTCGTTTGTTTCGGTGTTCCCGCGTCCGAGGACGGGATTGCCGCCCGCGGCGGCTCATTCCGAGCGCCCTGTACCCAAACTCGGCATCTGGCGCGGATTTTCACAGTTGACTTTCACAAAGGGCAGGCGCTAAATAGCTGGCATTGGGTTTCCAATTCAGCGACAAGTTTTCTGCGGCGCAGTGAGTGCGCTCGCAACAGGTCCTCGCTGAGACAAGGAAGAACTCCACAGGAGATACATATGAATAAAGCAGATCTCATCGACCGCATTGCTGCGGGCTGCGGCATCAGCAAAACTCAGGCAGCTGGCGCAATCGACACCGCAGTTGAGAGCATCACGGGCGCTCTGAAAAAGGGTGACCGCGTAGCTCTCATCGGATTTGGAACCTTTTCAATCTCGCAACGCAAAGCGCGCAATGGTCGCAATCCCCAGACAGGCGCAACCATCAAGATCGCTGCCCGCCGAGTAGCCAAGTTCACCGCTGGCGCGGAGCTCAAGAAAGCGGTAAATCGGGGTAAGTAAACGAGTTCAGGTTTCGGAAACGGCAGGGGGTCGGCCCTGCCTTTTTGTTTGCCTGTTGTGCAAGGCTTACCATCCCGGGATCAGAAACCATGTTCCCCGCCGATATTCTTCATAAGAATCTCCGAATTCTGCGGACATGAATTGTTCCTCTCGACGAGCTTTTATGCTTTCCGATGCCAAGATGAGAGCAATCCCAAGGACCGCCCGCCACTCCCCGACGACCGTGGCAGTGCCAATTGCGGCGAGCAGTAAGCCGGAATAAATCGGATGCCGCACGAAGGCATAGGGCCCCGACCTTATCAGCTGATGGTCGACTTTTCTGGTGACCTTTCCGCTCCAGTTCCTGCCCAAAATGATCCGCGCCCAAATGGAAAGCCCTACGCCAGCAAACGTCAGCGCAATTCCAACCGTCGCTATCCAGTCGGACTTCCCGACAAAGCGTCCTGCCAGCACGCCCAAGGGTAGCCGCTCGGAAAACAGCAGATAGAATCCCGCAGCCATCAGTGAACCGTATGCTAGACGCGACGAAACGGGCTCGGCCTCCTTCGTCGTTTTCACCCACAAGGCTGCCACAACCCAGACAGCGACAAAGGCATACCAGGGCAGCAGCTCAATTTGCCATACCGTCATGTGCCGTAAGCTCATTGTCAAAACCTCACTTGGAAATTCGTCGCAGGTGTTCGATCCAGTTGATTTCAACTTCGCTGTCGGCAAGTAAGCGCCGCGTGACCTCGCCTGCGTAACGGTCCAGATCAAAGTTCTTTTCAATTGCCGAAAGCTTTTCCAGCCTGGATTGCAAAAACGCCTGCCTGCGCTCGAGGATGTGCAGGCGCGCCTCGGGCGGAATGACCTGAAACATGCCCACCCGAAGCCGGAATTCATTGGAGTCGCGCGCGTCTTGCTCGCTCAGCGTGCTAAGCCGCAAGATCAGTTCTTTTTTCCCAAGAGCGGTCAAGGAATACAGTTGCCGGGTTTGGCCTCTCTGTCCTGGAACTTCTTGTTTACTTACCCATCGATTGGCTACAAACCGCCTTAGCAAGGGATACACAAGGTTGTTGTGAAGGTTCTCCTGGCCAAGGATCAACCCTGCTTGCCGCTTCAGCGAATACCCGTGCTGGGCCCCGGGCAACAAGGTAGCCAGAATTATTAGGTCAGTCATGACTGTGTCATTATTGACCTAGTAGCCGCCGCGGGTCAAGGGAAATCAATGCTGTCTGGCAGTGGCGGCGGACTCACCTCAGGAGAGCCTCGACCGCGGCCACGACAGCTTCGAGAGCCCTCCCATTTTGATCGCACCCGGGATCGTAGGAACCCACCCCGAGCGCTCCGATTTCCGCGGATCGCCGAGCAGCCGCCACTCCGCGCAGAAGATCCTCGATCGTAATTCCGCCCGCCGGAGTCCACTGGTTCGCGGTAGCAAGAGACGGCTCGAGCACATCCAGGTCGATGTGCAAATAGAATTGGCTGACTTGCTTTGCGACCTCGACCAATTTGGCTGCCAACTCACCAGGGTTCGACAGCCGTCTGACTCCGAGTTCCTCGAGAAGCGAGACTTCAGCAGGCTCTGCCGCCCGGCCGTCGATGAGAAAAACCACCCGCCCCGGGACGGGACTAAATCCCGGAACGGTTTTCGCCAATGCCTGCCACGCGCGGCCGACAATCGTACTCAGGGGCATCCCATCGAGGAACCCCGAAATCGTCGTTTCTGGCGTGGTGGCTTCTCCGTGAGCATCGAACCAAACAATTCCGGTGTTCTCTGGTCCGCAGCCACTCACCGTACCCAGCGCGGCGTTGCAGTTGCCGGATAATACAATCGGAAATCGTCCTTCGGCCCGGCAAGCCCGCACTCGGTCGGCCAGCTTGCGTGCGAGCTCAAAAGCGGCAGAGATTTCCGTGGGATACGCCAACTCGAGCGCCACCTCCTCCACCGTAAAGCCGAGCCTCATCTTGGCGAACAGAGGTTTTAATCCCGCGTCGAGGATCCTTTCCGGCCCCAGTCCCATTCGCCTGCGATAGTAGCCGCAGTCATAGGGCACGAGAATGACAGCCGCGTCCATGGCGGGACCATTCTATTTGCAATGACAATGCTTGTAGGAAAAAGACAGGTCGAGCTACCCCGTTGTCGAATGGGATCGACGTCATGCAAACATTGAGGCTGTTTCAGATTGCCGCCTTCTCATCGTAAAATGGATTACAGCCCGGCGTGGCAGCGGGTCGGAGGATTCAACTTAACTTGCCGGAACTGAGAAAAGATCCCATTGTCGGCCGCTGGGTTATTATTTCGACCGATCGCGCCAAGCGTCCCACGGATTTCGCCCGCGACGCTGTCAAAATGAGGGGCGGCTTCTGCCCTTTCTGCTACGGAAACGAGAGCAAAACTCCGCCTGAAATCCAGGCCTACCGTCCCAGCCACAATGGCGGCCCGCCGCCGCAGCGCGACACCCCTGGCTGGACGGTGCGAGTTGTCCCCAACAAATTTCCCGCGCTTGGAATTGAGGGCAACCTGAACCGGCAGGCCGAAGGCATGTTTGACCACATGAATGGCATCGGCGCCCATGAAGTGATTATTGAGAACAACGATCACCAGGCGACTTTGGCAACCCTGCCTCCGAAAAAGATCGAAGACGTTCTCTGGACATTCCGCGACCGCATTCTTGATCTGAAGAAAGACCGCCGCTTCAAGTACATCCTGATCTTCAAGAACCACGGCGACTCCGCGGGTGCGTCCCTCGAGCATGCGCACTCGCAGCTGATCGCCCTGCCGATCGTGCCCATCTACGTGGCCGAAGAGATCGAAGGGGCCAAGCAGTATTACATCTATAAGGAGCGCTGCGTCTTCTGCGACATCGTGCAGCAGGAGACCGAATCAGGTGTCAGGCTTGTCGCCGAAAATGACGATTTTGTCACCATCGCCCCGTATGCGCCGCGATTCCCGTTTGAAACCTGGATTCTACCCAAGCAGCACGAATCGTCGTTCGAGAACTCGTCCTCGCGCATGTTCGAAAACCTTGCCAAAGCAATCCGTGTGCTGTTGAACAAGGCCGACCAGGTGCTAGACAGTCCTGCCTACAACCTGGTGATTCACAGCTCACCTACGCAGGACCCGGCCAACGACCACTATCACTGGCACATCGAGTACGTGCCGAAGTTGACGCGCACCGGAGGCTTTGAATGGGGCACGGGGTTCTACATCAATCCCACCCCCCCGGAAGAGGCGGCCCGTTTCTTGCGCGCCGCAAGTGTGGAAGCACCGGCGACGGTGACGGCCGTCTAGGGCACCTGTGGTGCTTTCACTAGCTGCTGGTTCCGGTTTTTCGCGGGACGTTCTGTGCCACCACCCACGCCGCAGCACCAATGATCCAGGAAACGAAAAACGCCGTCCAGTTCAGGCGCTCGTGCGGAGATCGCAGAATGGCGGGAAGCCACACCAGCAGGGTGAAGCAGGTGATCATCCCAGCTTCGGAGGCGGCCGCCAGCCAGGGTAAGACTGAAAACAGGACGCCAAGTCCGGCCGCGACCTGTCCCACACCCGTCAGACAAGCCCATCCCAGCCGGAAGTGTAGCCAGGCAGGAACGAACTCCGCGGTTTGCGCACTGTAGAACAAATGAGAGAGCCCAACGGGGATCACAGAAATGCCAAACATCACGCGTGCTGCGCGAATGCCCCCGTCCCCCGAGAGAAACCGCAGTTTGGAATGAGGCGAGGCTCCTACGAGCCCACAAAAAAGCGTCCATCCACCGGCCAGCAAGATGGTAAGTTCCCCAAGCCCTAAATACACGCCCTCTACGTTCGGCGCAGCAAAGACCGCAGGCACCTTGAGCAACGCCCAAACAAACAAGTACGGCAATAGAACGCGAGAAGCTAGCGCCGCGCTGGCTTTGAAGAGCAGACCGATCCCGAGCAGGAGCATCAGCACGCCACAGCCGTAGGCCACCGCTTGACGCGCGGGGAGCCAGTCGGGCACAGGCTGCCACACCATCGCGAAATCACCATATCTGAGCGCAATCACACCGAGCCCCAGCAATCCAATCGCAATGAGGCTTTGCCCCGGCTGTTGACTTTTGGGCGCGGCGTTTGCCCCGGACTCAAGAGCCTGAACTGCTTGTGTTGCGCTTGCGTTGTCCATCTGTTCTCCTCGACAGCGAACGGTCTTTGAGGCACGATCGCCCTGAGGGCAACCGCTTGCACCTGGCGCTTAGAAAATAGATTGAATTTTGCCATAACTCGGAGCCGCAATCGCTCAAATCCGCGCTGTCGAAAACAAATCTCAATCATCTTGAGGTTCTTCAGCTTCGTTCCCCAGCTCATGTTCGGGGAGAACTCGTCATCGTGAGCCATGGGAAAACCCTTTTCAGACAAGGATTCTCGTAAGATTTTCACAGCGGGAATCTCGGCATTTGTTCCTAATCCATTCAGAATGTTTATCGCAATCGTGCATGAAATCGCGGAAATCCGTACCCCTGGCGGATTTTCGCTCCCGGCGGAAATCGACAGTTGCACCATTCATGCGGCACGCCCCTGTGAACGAGCTGCACTCGATTGAATCGAAAGCCTTTAGATTTTTGTTTTTTTCATTGACCCAAAAAATAGAAGGAGTAAAACACAATTGTTCTTTGACAGTTTCTTAAGTTTTTCCGGTTGGTGCGGCGTCCGGGGGTCAAGCGAGGTCACCTTGCGCAGACTGCCAGAGTGCTAACGCGAGAGAAGTTGGGCAACCAACGAATCAAGCGTCCAGAGCTCCGGGAGGATGACGAAAGGAGGGCCAGCGAGGCTCTATAGCAAAGCGCTGGTCGAGGAGAACAGGAAACCCAGTCAAAGGCAGGATAGAGTCCTGAAGCGTTGAACTGATTTATCCGGTTGGCGGTAAGCCCGGAGCCCGAGTACAGATCGCTTGAACGCGGTCCGCAAGGATAGCGAATAAGCAGGTCGGCAAGGGTCTAAAGCGAGCTACTGGCCGAGACGAATGAGATCAACACCACTTCAGGACTCTTATTTTTTTGGTCCCTCCCGAAATCTCCCTCTTTCTTTCATCTGCTCCTGGAGGCTTTGCGTGGAAGATAGCTAGAGCACCGGTGCGATCGTTTGCTTGGGTGCCGCCATCCGCGTTCGCAAAATCATCTTCGATTCCGGCTCTTCCGCGACAACGTCAATATGGACCACATAAGTGCCGGGCGAGAGTGTATCCCCGAACGGCAACTCCATCTCTCGAGTGTTCTTCTTCAACGTGAAATGCTGATAACCAATCGCGGTCGCGCGGCCTATTTCATTCACGGCGAGAACAGCAAACGTCAAATCGAAATCCCGTCCGGTGGTGTTTGACACCTTAACCGAACCGTCAATGCGGTTGCCGTTCACCCGCGATTTCTGCGACCAATCTGCCTTCAAGGCAGGTTCAACCTGCAGAGTGTATCTTTTCGGCTTGCTCCGATCGCCCGTAGGACCAATGGCAATCACGGCAAGATCAAACCTGCCCAGCTCGTTCACCACCCCCTCGATCACGCCCTGCTCGCGGAGATGAAGATTGTGCGGCAAGGAACCGCTCGCCATTCTCCAATGTAGACTTTCGGTTCTGTCCTTGGTCTCGAGAGTGAAGGAATAAGGATTCCAGAGACCGGCAGGTGGAAGCTTCTCGCTCCTGATCTCCGGTTGGCTTGCGGATTGCCCCATCCATGCCAGGGCGCAACTTCCGATGATGAGCAGCGACCGCCCTCGAGGGCCGAGCCGCTTTACCGCTTGCCGCATCTGCAAATTATAGGCGCAGCAATTCTTGTTCACGTACACTGTCATTTCGTAAGATCGCTCAGTCGATCGGATCTTGCTACAAACTTGCACCCCAATGAGCCCGAAGGCGAATTCAACCCCACTCCCGTTCCGCATCGGCTATGGATGGGACTCGCACGAGTTCAAGACCGGAATCCCGCTCAAGATCGGCGGCATCGAAATCGATTTTCCGAAGGGTCTCGGTGGCCACTCCGACGGCGATGTCCTGCTGCATGCAGTTACCGACGCCCTGCTCGGTGCTGTCGCCGCCCCCGACATTGGCACGCTGTTTTCGCCCTCCGACCCGCGCTGGAAAGGCGCTGACTCAGCGGTTTTCCTTGAAGAAGCTCAACGCAGGGTGAAAACCGCGGGCTACGAGCTCCTTAACCTCGACTCTACTTTGATCCTCACCCAACCCAAGATCGGCCCCCATGCCGCTCGAATTCGCGAACATCTTTCTCGGTTGCTGGGGATTTCTCCCTCTCAGATCGGAATCAAGGCCAAAACTCCCGAAGGCATGGGAACTGACAATGCCGCGATCGCCCATGCTGCCGTGCTACTGCAACGCTATTCCTCACCAAAACCGCGGGGCTCAAAGAAGAAAACCCGCTAGTTGTCCCAAAGTCAAAACGCCGGCTAACTTGCTTCCACTCGAACCGTCCAATCGGTATCGCTGACTTCGTGGAACCAGCACCCGAAGTTTCACGTATTCAAAGCGAGTCCTGCGTGGAGGAAACTCCGCGCGTCGCGGCATCAGAGAAGTCAGGGGAAGGAACTGCCTCACGCTAGGTTTGGCGGCCAAGTGAAGGCAGTTCCTGCGCGCGGCGAATGTGTCTTTTTGCGCACTCGCCTGCAAACCCCCGAAGCATTGTATGCCTGAACCGGCGGATTGCAAGCCGGGGGCCGGTGGCCGCCTCAGCCGTTCCCTCAACGGGAACAAGGAGGAATGTGGTGAAAGCAGTTTTCAATCGCGTTACATCCGTGCAGGCTCTTGTGCTGGCATGCGGGCTCTTGCTTGCAACCAGCGCATTCGCTGTCAATAAAGGTTCAGTCCAGTTCATGCATCCGACGCAAGTTGCGGGCAAGCAACTCGCGGCAGGCTCCTACAAGATCCAGTGGGACGGTTCCGGCGAACAGGTCCAGCTGAGCATCCTGCAGGGAAACAAGGAAGTAGCGTCCACTACTGCCCGGGTCGTGCAGATTGAGTCCCCTTCGCCCAACAACAATGCGCTGATCACGGTTGGCGCCGATGGAACCAGGTCGCTATCGCAGATCCGTTTCCGCGGGAAAACCTTCGCGCTTGATCTCGGCGGTGAGGGTTCGGGATCGGGATCGAGCGGCGCCGCCCGATAGTTCCTTGCATTTTCCCGGCAAAGACAGGACTGTCAAGCAGGTTCGACACGCTCCTGGTCTTTGCCGGCGATTCTCTGTTTCTCAGCTTCTCGTCGCATGTGTGCCCTCTTTAGGGCTGGAAGATACCTCTCCGGCTTGCTACTCGCCGGCTTCCTCTGCGCATTCGCCATCCGCTCACAAACCGTGAACCTGGCCGTCCAATGGACCGACGCCTCCAGCATGGAACCTTTTCCGGTGGATCGGCGTATCTGCCTTTGAGAGTGGCTTTCGAGCACGCTCAGCAAACTGCACGTAAGTCATTTGGGTCAAGGTATCACCGCACGATCGGTTTGGCGGCCACGTGCGGCAATACCTTAGCGGCGAAGACTTTGCCTTTCGAGCAAACTCATTCACCCTGACCCGGAGCAGCATTGTAAGCCTTTCAGGCCCGAACGCAAGCTCTTCCTAACATACAAAGGCCGCCCTCAACCCTCCCAGCTATGGGAAGAGGAGACTTTGTGAGACATTTCAAATCCACACGCAACTTCATGCTTCTCCTGATGGCTGCACTTCTGCTCACTACAGGCGCATGGGCCGCCGACAAGGCCGCTCCCTCGGAAGGAGTCATGCAACTGCAGCAGCCAAGTAACATTGCCGGAACCCAACTCCCCGCCGGAAAATACCATGTGCAATGGACTCCGACCGCCGGCGAGACGGTGGATGTAAAGGTTTATCGCGGCGGCAAGGAAGTCGCATCCACCACGGCCCAGCTGGTGAAGGTTGGCGCTGTTCCTTATGACAACGTTTCTTACTTAACTGACGACAAGGGCGCAAGGTCGCTCACGCAAATTTCCTTTGCCAAGCAGAAATTCGCCCTGCGCCTCGGCGATCGACCGAGTTCGAGCTCCGAGCGTGCTGCCAGGTAAGCCAGTCGCGGTCTAGAGAAGGGCAGGCCCACCAGCTGTTAGAATAGTCACGCAATGGTCCTGTCCTTCGTCCGCGATTTTTTTGCGGACGTAGAAAAGCTGCCCGGCTTCTCGCGTGTTACCTCCCACCTCCGAGCGAACACGGGCCGCATTCGTGTAACTGGACTCACTCCCCCCGCAAAGGCGCTACTGCTTGCCAAGCTTCAAATCAGCGCCGCACGGCCGCTGATCGTCATTGTTCACAACAACCAGGAAGCCGATGAGCTCCTGCCCGTAGTCCGGGCCTTTTGCCAACTCGTCGGCGGAGCAGCCGCCGACTCGGTCGTAGCGCTCCCCACCCGCGACGTTCTTCCCTTCCAGAATCTCTCGCCCCATCCCGAAATCCAGGAGCAGCGCGCAATCGCTCTTTGGCGAATCGCCACCGGCATGGCGGAGATCGTCCTGGTCCCAGTGCTCGCGGCGGCCACTCGGTTGCGCCCCAGAGAGTTCTACTCCGGGCTCGGACGGATGATCCGGCGGGGCGAAACGGTAGACACCTCGGCAGTCGCTGCCCATCTAAACTCGGTCGGTTATAACTCGACCGATGTGGTCGAAATGCCTGGAGAATACGCCCTGCGCGGTGGCATCTTGGACGTTTACTCTCCCGAGGCAGAACGGCCGCTCCGGCTGGAATTGTTTGGAGACGAAGTCGAATCCATCCGCAAGTTCGACCCTGCAACTCAGCGCTCGTCTTCTCCCGTCGATGAAGCGGTTCTTCTTCCACTCTCGGAAACTCCGGTGAGCGAAGAGCTTCTCGGGGCTATCGGCGCCCGCCTTTCTGGAAAAAGAATTACGGGAAAGGATGAGGTGATGGAGGAGGTTGCCCGCGCCGGCGGTGTCCCGGTGTTCCCCGGATGGGAATTCTACGCGCCGGTGGCCGGTCCGACCGGAACCATTTTTGATCTGTTGCCGAATTCCGCCGTCATTGCCGGAGAGCCCGAGCTGCTAACCCGCGAACTTGACTCGGTTTGGGAGAAAATCACCGACTCGCATGAGCGCAGCGGTATCGGCAATCTGGTGCGTCCGTCCGAGCTTTACACTCCCCCGGAGGAATGGCGCGAGGCAATTGCCAAAACCGGAGGAGCGGATTTCGAGCATCTCGGCATTGCCCGCGTTGACGGTCAGGAAGCTGTCGAGTTCCACACGCAGCCAAGTTCTCGCTTCCACGGCTCGATCCCGAGCATGCTGGAAGACGTGAGAAAGCAAATTGCGGGGCGCCGCCGCGTGCTCGTCGCCGCTCCAAACACCGGAGAACTCGAGCGTTTAGCCGATTTCTTCGCCGAATCAGGCGTGTCCTTCCGCCTCGGTAGCCGGACCCGGGGCGGCGAAAGTTATGCCGACGAAACTTCCTACTTCGCCGGCGATGTTCTGGCCGCAACCATCGTCAAGGCCTACATTCCCGACGGCATGATTCTGCCTGAGGCCGGGCTCGCCATTTTCGGCACCCGCGATCTTTTCGATGAATCCGACTCCGTGATCTCCCGTCCTCAGCGCCAGAAATCCAAGACTTCAGCTTTCCTGTCTGATTTCCGCGATCTTCAAGTCGGAGACTACGTCGTCCACGTCGAGCACGGAATTGGCCAATATCAGGGGCTCAAGGAAATCAATCAGGGCGAAGGCGACGCTGAGTTCATGCTGCTCGAGTATGCGGAAGGCGCAAAGCTCTACGTCCCGCTCACTCGCCTCGATCTGGTGCAGAAGTACCGCAGCGCAGAAGGGGCCAAGCCTGTCCTGAATCATCTCGGCACCGCGACTTGGTCGAAGACCAAGGCTCGGGTGCGCAAAGCGATGCAAGACATGACCGAAGAGCTCCTCAAGCTCTACGCGGAACGCAAAGCCGCCCAGGGTCACTCCTTCCCGCCAGACAGTGAATTCATGCGCGAATTCGAAGACGCCTTCGAATACAACGAGACCGAGGATCAAGCGCAGGCCATCGTTGATCTGAAGCGCGACATGGAGTCCACCCAGCCCATGGACCGGTTGCTCTGCGGTGATGTGGGCTACGGCAAGACCGAAGTTGCCATGCGCGCAGCCTTCAAGGCCATTCATGACAACAAGCAGGTGGCAGTTCTTGCGCCAACAACGGTGCTCGCCTTCCAGCACTTCGAGACCTTCAAGCAGCGCTTCGCTTCCTTCCCCGTGACCACCGATATGATCAGCCGCTTCCGGTCGGCGAAGCAGCAAAAAGAAATCCTGCAGCGCGTCGAGGCTGGCAAGGTTGACATTCTGATCGGCACCCATCGCCTGCTTTCAAAGGATGTGAAGTTCGCCGACCTCGGCCTGTTGATCGTCGATGAAGAACAGCGCTTCGGCGTCCGTCACAAGGAGCGGTTAAAGCAGATGCGCAAGGAAGTGGACGTACTCACCATGTCCGCTACTCCCATCCCGCGCACCTTGCACATGTCCCTTGTGGGTTTGCGCGACATGAGCATTATCGAGACGCCGCCCAAAGACCGCATTGCCGTGCAGACGGTAGTCGCCAGTTGGGATGAGAAGTTAGTGCGTTCTGCGATTGAGCAAGAACTTGATCGTGGGGGACAGGTTTACTTCGTTCACAACCGGGTGGACACGATCTGGGAGATCGCGGCCAAGCTTCAGGAACTCGCGCCTAGCGCTCGCATCATCGTCGGCCACGGCCAGATGTCGGAAGGTGAGCTGGAGAAGGTGATGCTGAAGTTCATGCATCACGAGGCAGATATTCTTGTCGCCACCACCATCATCGAGAATGGGCTCGACATTCCGCTCTGCAACACGATCCTCATCAATCGTGCCGAGCGCTTCGGGCTATCCGAGTTGTATCAGCTTCGTGGGCGTGTAGGCCGCTCCAACCGGCGCGCCTACTCTTATCTGCTTGTTCCTCCCGACATCGAACTTACCCCCATCGCCCGCCGCCGCCTGGCAGCCTTAAAAGAATTTTCCGATCTGGGGTCGGGATTTAAGATCGCCGCTCTCGATCTCGAGCTGCGCGGTGCCGGCAATCTGCTCGGAGGCGAGCAGAGCGGCCACATCGAGGCGGTCGGCTTCGATCTTTATACGCAAATGCTCGAACAAGCGGTTCGCGAAATGAAAGGAGAAGCAGAACCCCAGGCCGCGGCCCAGCTCAACCTCGGCCTCAACATTCGCATTCCTGCCGACTACATCACCGAGGAAAACCAGCGCTTGCGGATGTACAAACGCATCGCTGGAGTCGAGAACGAGCGCCAGTTATCGGATGTTGCCGCAGAAATCCGCGACCGCTACGGCGATCCACCCCTGGCCGTCCAGCAACTGCTGCGGTATGCGACTCTGCGCATGAAGGCCGTGGATGCCGGCGTACTAACCATTGAGCGCAAGCGCGACTTGGTGAGCATCAAGTTCCGCCAGGATGCGCCCATTAACCCGGCGAAGCTCGCCACCTTTGTATCCACCCACCGCGGTTCGCAATTCCTTCCCGATGGCACCCTGAAATTTCTCGCCCGCAATGCCGGAGCACAGGAACTGCTGGACCTACTCGACCAGCTTCTCTTGAATCTTTCAGAAGGAAAGACCTCGCCCGTGGTTGCTTAAGGCGCTTGCGCTTGCATCGTTATTCTCCGCGCCCTCTATGCCCTTCATAGAATTTTTGAATTGGACACTAGCACCGTCGCCTTGGCAGATTATCTAGAGCTTTCGCTGCCTCGATGCGGCCCATCGTTTAGCTCTCGCCCCGTTGCCAATCACTCGACCCTGTGGTTCGGGAATCCAAGAAAGACATCCCTCACCGGCGAGCGGCCCACACCGAAGATCGAGGATGTCGCTGCCGCTAGGTCACTATTTCGATCTTTAGAACACCGAAGGGAGACATACTATGAACGCAAAGACAACGCGGGTAACGTTAAAGACCATTGCCGATTACGTCGGACTGACCCCCGGAACCATCTCCGCGATCCTGAACAACACGCGCGCCGCAGAACGCATCCCACAACACACGCGTGATCGCGTTACCATTGCCGCTCGCGATTTGAACTATTCGCCTAATCCTTTAGCACGGGCACTACGGAACGGGAGATTAACCCTACATCGTGCAGGTGCGGAAACAGGAAATACTCGCGGTGCTCTTGTCATCATCGGTCGTGATCAATTGGAGCTTGCGCTGAATGCAATGCAACAAGCGGGCTTGCGTGTTCCCGATGATGTATCGATTGTGGACTTATTCGATGTGCCGGCAGCCTGGGAACACCCTAGGTTTATGTCGGCTCCCGGCTATCCGCCTTACGAAGTCGCCAAAGTTTCCTGAAACGGGCAAAGAAAGAGGCACGGATCCTCTCCGTGCCTTCTACTTACCCGCGGTTGACCGTTAAGCGGCTTTCTTCTCGGCCCGAAACTTTGCCCAGCGAGCTTTCTGAGCTGCTGCGATCCGGCGTCTTGCTTCAGGCGACAGGACTCGCACTACGCTCGGCTTGCTCGCGCTTTTGCCGCTGGCCTTGCGGGCCCGCGCCCAGCGGGCTCGTTGTGCAGCTGCCATACGCCGACGGGCTAGGGGTGAGACGACTCGTCCAGCCCGTGAGGAAGTACGGGCCGAGTTATCTCTGCCAAGACCTTCGAGTACGGTGATTGCGGAATCCAGCTGCTCTAACTGCTGTTTTGCGCGGCCTCGCTCATCGCGAAGCTGCTGTAAGACATTGACCAGATTTTCCATTAATAACCCCCCTGTAAATACAGCCCACCGATTCTAGTCCAATCAATACGATTATGTAAGACAAATGACATAAATATTAGACAACTATGTCAAAAATTACAGGAACCGCCATCCAAAACAACCTGCCAACTATGCTTAGTTTACTCTTCCCGCGCTCGCCCTACTCGGGATCCATGATCTCGAGGATCATCTTCCGCCAGCAGAATTGATTTTGTTGGCGGGCCATAGCCGCTTCCTAATGAAGATGAGCGCTTTCCTATGAAAAGTAAGTCTTCGAGATTCCATGTTCAGGAGCACGTCGCTTATTTCCCGTTTCACACATCGAAACGCTCACTTCCAATGTATCGACTGAAGTCACCCGCGTGCTGGCGCAACCGAGCGCATGATCAAGATTCGACATCGACACCTTCGAGGTCCGGTAGAAAATAGGGCGGCCTCTGATGGATTCCACCTGCACGCAAAGACTTCTCATGGCAACTCGAAAACAAGTATGACAGTCCCCGCTCTGGCGGTTTCTCCCAAAAAATTCGGTTGAAGGTCGATGCAGCTTTTCCTGTGGAGCGAGGGTCTTTCATTCGAGCAATTTTTTAAACGCGAAAGTTGCGCTTTTGTTACTATTTCTTGCGCCCGCCCGGGATCGAGCCGCGGAGGCTTGCGAGTTCTATGCACCGTTCACTGCAAATTCTTTCCTTCTTACTGTTGGTCACACTGCCGGGCACAATTTCGGCAGAAACTGACACGTCGAGTCCCTCTCGGGCGCGGGCCGGTAGACCGATTCTTGCCGAGACCCCTCCCATGGGCTGGAACAGTTGGGACGGGTACGGTACGACGATCGACGAAAAAGAGTTCCGTGCCAACGCCGAGTGGTTTGCTAAGCACCTGAAGCCTTTCGGGTGGCAGTACGTCACCATCGACATGGAATGGTTCGTAACTAATCCCAAGCCAGCGGGGAACTCAAAGGACTCGAAATATTTTATGGACGAGTTCGGCCGCTATCTTCCCCCGCCCGCTCGCTTCCCCTCGGCTGACGGCGGCCAAGGCTTCACGCCGCTCGCCGCCTACGCCCATTCTCTTGGCTTGAAATTCGGCATTCACATCCTTCAGGGAATTCCAAGGGAAGCGGTCGAGAGAAACTTGCCGATTCAAGGATCGCCCTTTCACGCCGCGGATGCCGCCAACAAGTCCGGCACATGTCCCTGGAATCCTGACAACTACGACCTTGATGCTTCAAAACCAGCAGCTCAGGCGTATTACGACTCCATCGCACGCCTGTATGCCGGCTGGAAGGTGGACTTTATAAAAGTGGATTGCATTGCCAGTCGTCCCTACAAAGGGGATGAGATCCGAATGTTAAGCACGGCGCTCAAAAAGACCGGCCGCCCGATCGTTCTCAGTCTTTCCCCCGGCGAAGCACCCATCGACAAGGTGGACGAGATGCGTAGGTACGCTCAGATGTGGCGCATCTCCGACGACATCTGGGACATCTGGCACAGTAATGTTTCCTATCCACAAGGTCTCGGCGACCAATTCCCACGCTTAGCGAAATGGGCCGGAATTGCCCAGGTCGGCAACTGGCCCGATGCCGACATGCTTCCCTTCGGATACCTCGGTCCAGCGCCGGGATGGGGCGAACCGCGTCAGACTCGCCTCACCCAAGACGAGCAGCGCACCTTCATGACCCTGTGGTGCATCTTTCGTTCTCCACTCATGGTTGGCGGGCGGCTTCCATCGTCCGATCGTTCGACCGTGTCGCTTTTAACCAACCCCGAAGTTCTCGCGGTCGATCAACACTCGACGGAGAACCGTCCGATCGTGTCGACCGACAACATCGTAATCTGGCGCGCGAAGTCCAACACCGGCTATTACCTCGCGGCCTTCAACATCAGCCCCGAGTCCCAAAAGATCAGCTATTCATGGAGCGATCTTGGAATCGACGGAGGAACCCACCCTCTGCGCGACTTATGGGAGCGCAAGGATCTCGGCTCTTCCGATCGACTCAATTTGGAACTGCCATCGCATGGAAGTGTGCTTTACAGCGTTTCCAAAACCAAGTGAGTCAATTTCGTGCGCAAATTTCTGAAAAGGTTCCGACTCTTGTACATGAGCTCCGGGTGTCAGTTCTCGGTGGAGCTCCTACCTCTCGGCGCGTACCTTAGCAGAGTGCCAAGGCCCAAATGAAAGCCCTCTTCATTCGACAACCCGGCGAAGCAATCGTCGACACCACCCCCGAGCCTACAAGCGCGGGCAACCATCTACTCCTCCGAGTCCGGCTGGTCGGGCTCTGCGGCAGCGATCTCAACTCTTTCCGCGGCAAGAACCCGCTCGTTTCTTTTCCGCGCATTCCCGGCCACGAGGTTGCCGCAACCATCGTCGAGGGCAGCAACCGCAACCCAGAACTGGCTTCCGGCGTGAACGTCACGATGTCTCCATATACGAGCTGCGGCCAATGCGCCTCCTGCCGCCGCGGCCGTCCGAACGCCTGCCAGTTCAACCAGACCCTCGGAGTCCAGCGTGATGGTGCCATGACCGAGTTCATCATAATGCCCGAGGAGAAGCTCTATCCATCGAAGCTCAGCCTGAAGGAGCTCTGCATGGTGGAACCGTTGTCCGTCGGCTTCCACGCGGCCGCCCGTGGCCGCGTGACAAAGGACGATATCGTGGCCGTCTTTGGGGCTGGTGGCGTCGGCCTCGGAGTCATTGCCGCGTGCAACTTCCGGGGCGCACGCACCATTGCCGTCGATATTGACGACGGCAAGCTTGCCCTGGCGCGCAAGGCCGGGGCCACCGAGACGATCAATTCAAGAAGCCACAAGGTTCGCGAGTTCCTGCGCGAGTTCACCCATGGGCTTGGCCCCGATGTGATCATTGAAGCCATCGGACATCCGGAAACGTTTCGTATGGCCGTCGAAGAAGTCGCTTTCACCGGCCGCGTGGTTTACATCGGATATGCAAAGGACCTCGTCAGTTACGAGACCCGTCTGTTCGTGCAAAAAGAACTCGATATTCTGGGTTCGCGCAATGCCTTGCCCGAAGACTTCCATCGCGTCATGAGCATGCTCGAGGCAGGCCGCTTCCCGGTCGAAGAAGCCGTGACCTCGGTGATTCCGCTCGATGGAGCACCGGAGACCCTCCGCCAATGGGACGAAAACCCAAGCCGATTCAGCAAGATTATGGTAAACGTGAGTTGAGCTCCTGCGGTTCGTCTAACCACTGGCACGACTTCGGCGGTACCCTGGGCTGTAGAAGACACCGGACGTTTCGTCCGGAAGGTTCGATTTCACTGGATGTCGAGGAGAACACCTGAATGCAGGTCTCTAGCGCCGAAAAAACCAATGCCGCCAAGCCGCGGCACCATCTTTTCCCCGTCGGCCAACTTGTTCCATTCGTTCTCGTAACTGCCCTGTTCTTTCTCTGGGGTATTCCTAACAACCTCAACGACGTTCTCATTCGTCAATTCATGAAGTCCTTCGCCATAAACCGTCTTCAGGCGGGTCTGGTGCAATCGGCGTTCTATCTTGGATACTTCGTCCTGGCCATGCCTGCCGCCCTCATCATGCGCCGCTCCGGATACAAGGCAGGGTTTGTGATTGGACTGTTCCTCTACGCTACGGGATGTTTTCTGTTTTGGCCTGCCGCGATCGGCGGGAAATACATCTTTTTCCTGATCGCGCTTTTCGTCATTGCCAGCGGACTTTCGTTTCTTGAGACTGCGTCCAACCCCTTCATCGCGCAACTCGGCGATCCCGACACCTCGGAACAACGCCTCAACTTTTCCCAGGCATTCAATCCCCTCGGTTCGATAAGCGGAGCCCTGATTGGAACGGCCTTCATCTTCTCCGGAGTCGAACTGAGTCCGGAGGAAATTGCAGTCAGGAAATCGGCAGGACTCTATGACGCCTACCTTCAAGCAGAGCGGTTACGCGTCATTAAACCGTACGTCGCGCTGGGAATCGTGTGCGTTGTGTGGGCTGTCCTGATTCTGCGCACGAAATTTCCAGCGATTCAGAGCGAGCACGAACAAAGCGGAGAAGACCACGGCCACTTCTCTGAACTCTTCAAGTACCGCCACTTCTTGCTCGCCGTCCTTGCTCAGTTTTTGTACGTTGGTGCACAAGTCGGCACGTGGAGCTACTTGATTCAATATGTCCAGGAATATGCTCACCAGCCGGAAAAGGTTGCTGGCTATGTTCTCACCGGAACTCTCGCCGCTTTTGGCGTGGGCCGTTTCTTTTCTACCTATCTCATGCGCACGGTCTCTCCAAGCAAACTGATGGGGATTTATAGCCTCATCAATGTCGTGCTCGTCGCGATCGCGGTCCTCCATCCTGGATGGGTCGGCGTTTGGTGCGTCTTCCTCACCAGCTTCTTTATGTCGCTTATGTTCCCCACCATTTTTGCGCTCGGCCTCAAAGGACTCGGGCCGAACACCAAACTGGGGGGGTCTCTGCTGGTAATGGCAATCGTCGGAGGTGCGGTGCTCACTCCTGCCATGGGTTGGCTTTCGGAACACTTCGAGCACGTCGCTCCGGCCTATTGCGTTCCGCTCGTTGCCTACGTTTTTATCGCTTTCTATGCTTTCTTCGGCGCTACTCGCCGCGTAAACACTTAAGGTCCGAGGGGTTGATGTGCGGCTTTGTCTCGGCAAACCTTCCGCCAACTTCGGGAGTACTTCCGTAATCCAGATTTTGCAAATTCACTAGGTCTTCCTCCGCCCCCGGCAAATACTTTTATTATGAGGATTCTTTCTAATCTTGCCGGGCTGCTGGTCTGCGGCTTTGTCGTCACCGCAAGCGCGCAGGATAATCGCGTATTCGACTGGACTCCCGCCAACAGCGAGATCATCCCCATGGAGCCCGCCAGCATACACGCCGGCCGGGTCTACCATCCCGCACCCGGAGGCGGCAACATGCACGTGGGCATCGAATCCCGGTATCCGGTCACCGTCGGGATGACATGGGCGGATGAATGGAACGCGGCGAGCGAGCATCCCGATGCTCCCGTGAATTTCGAGTTTCTCTGCGTGCAGGAACACGTCACCAGGACGACTTATGAGTGCCATCTGCCGTCCGAGCGGCCCATGATCCTTACCTTCCGCGACGAGCGCCGGCCGGAGAAGCCGGTCGTCTCCACCATTCGTGTCTTCCTCGGACCTGGGGCGCAACAGCTCATTTCGCCCAACGATCTCCACATCCAGTATTACAGCTGGAGCTGCGTGGACAATTGCATCCTGCCGGAGTTCCACTGGCGCCGTATCCTGAACGAAAAATATGACGTGACGCCCGCGCCCAAGGTTTACAGCCTGATGACGCCCGATCACGACGGCCAGGAACTCAGCGTTAAAATCAAGTCACCAATTCCGCTCACCGTCGCGCTGTTGCCGTCACATCTTGCCGACCAGGTTTATGACAAGAGCGTCAGCCTCACCGACGCACTCAGCCAAACCGGATGCAAGGAGCGCGGCGTGCAATCGATGAGTTTCAATTGCACCTTCAACGTTGCTAATGGCACGCAGACACTGTTCATCCTCCCCGACATCGCCTTTTCCGGACACAAGAAGGCCAATGTCGAAGTCAACACGGTGAAGTGCGTGGACCGTTGCGACCTGCTGACTCCGCCTGCGAATCCGTAAACAGAATGGATGCCGCATCGGTTGCGCTTCGGCGCGAGCAGATGGTCGGCTCGTACAAAAGGAAAAGGCTACCAACATTTCTGTTGGTAGCCTTTGTTTTTATGCCGGCAACGACCTACTCTCCCACACACTTTCGCGTGCAGTACAATCGGCCCGGCGGGGCTTAACTTCCGTGTTCGGGATGGGAACGGGTGGATCCCCCGCGGTAAGATCACCGACAA
>Ga0105238_10000554_pt1 | contig 39090 bp, 36 predicted proteins | sample KBSC34metaG_FD_81526 | JGI IMG/M metagenome (GOLD analysis project Ga0105238, IMG submission 81526) | Corn rhizosphere microbial communities from Kellogg Biological Station, Michigan, USA - KBS C3-4 metaG | ecosystem: Host-associated > Plants > Roots > Rhizosphere > Soil | place: Michigan, USA...
GGTGCATGCCAAGGTGCGGTGCTGGCTTGGCCGGGCTCGGCATCCACGGCTTCATGTTTCCAAAGCCCCGCCTCCACGGATGGTCTTTCTTAGCTTTTCTTACCACTATGGCGCGGGCCACGGGAGCAGCTGAGTTTGGAGCTTTCTGTGGCAACTCCTTCAGCTCGTTAAACGCGATCCGCTCCCCGCGGTAGTACACCTCTCTGCTTCCATCCTCCCATTCGCAGACCAAGGCTTTGCCTTTTGTCGGTCCATAGCGCCGCTGCTTCGGCTGTAGTTGCAGAAGACGACCCTCATGGCGAACCACCCAGTCGTTGCTGATGGCACGCTCGGTTTCCAGTCGAAAAATCTCGTGCAACTCGCGCGTCGTCGGCTTGCGTCCGTGATAATCCTCTGGCTTGGCCGCCTCACCGGCAAAACGTCGGTTGTGCTCCGGTAGGTACTCGCTTTCCAGATACTGATTCGCAGCTTCATAGCTGGCGATCTGCTTCCGTCGCAGTTTTCTTGATCAAGCGATCCTGATGGGTGCCATGATTACGCTCCACTCGTCCCTTGGCCTGCGGCGAACTGGCGGCCAGGATCCGAATCCCCAGCTTCTGGCACATCCGACCGAACTGTGTGACCGGAACTTCTCCCCGCAACTGCTCGCCCGGCGTGGCTTTTCGCTTGTACACATTCTTCCAGTCCGTGTACAGGGCACGGGGTACACCATACTTCTGAATCCAACTCCGCAGCACCCCCGCGGCTGCCCAGATCGTCTCTTCCTTCCCCAGATGGGCTTGTGTCGTGCTTGTGGCGTCGTCCACCATGTCCATCAGGCAGCCCCGCGGTCCACGCCCCTCCAGCCAGTCATGAAAACTCCCGTCCAGCTGCACCAGTTCGCCAAAGTGCGCTTTGCGCTCTCGCCGCTGGCAGTGTTTCTTGCGCCTTCGCCTTCGACTCCATAGCCCTTCTGCCAACATCCAAAGTCGCAAGGTCTCGTGATCGAGAACGATCCCGTCTTCTTCCGCCAGGTGCTCAGCCGCTAAGGTCGGCCCGAATCTCTCTGCTTCCGATCCGGAATATTTTTTGCGGATTAATTGCAACACTCGCCGCCGCACCTTCAGCGGCTTACTTCGGTTCGAGGCCCGACCAACATTGCCATGCTTAACCCTTGCCTGCCCACCTCGCGATACTGTCGCCACAATCTTTTCGCTTGCCGATAGCTCAACTTCAGCATCACGGCCGCATCCCCTAACTTCAACTCCCCACCCCTTACCCGTCCCATGACTTCCACTCGCTCCAGCTCGTGACCGCTCATGGCCGTCCTCTTCAACGAAACCTCCCTGGCTGGAGGTCTCAGTTTAAGGGGACATTTCTAAATAGTTCGGAAGGGGACACTATCATTAAGTTTCAACAGACTGCCAGTCTTGCGCTTGTTGTACTTGATTTGACCGGTTCTGATCCTTCGGTCATTACAATTCCATTACAGTGGCCCCTCAATTACCGCATCATTGTTGAGATCGTAGGAGTCGGGCAATCGTGTGCACCTAGATTTTCCGCAGCTCTCAGCATGGCTCCGCCACCTGCTTTTACAGTCACACCACGTCGCATCAGAGGTTTGAATTGCTTCAATTGACCACCGCGGGTGGTCGTATACAGTGGGAGTGCTTTGTAACTGATTTGTAGGGCTCGGTCTCTTGCCATCTGCCGATGAATACCGCTCGTTCGTGTTGTTTAACTTTCTTGGGGAGAGATTTAACGCTGGCGCGAGAATTGGAATCGTTGAGATAGTGAGCCCGAAAATGCTTGCACGACTAAAACCCGGTTTACTTTCTTCTTACGTTTCCGTATCTACAAACGCAATTTCCTGGAAGCCCGATAACACCTTTCCTGAAGACATTCTTCAGTGTGCTTTTGTGACATACGCGAGACCTTCAGATGCGAGGCGGTGCAACAGTCGTCCTGCAGCTACGGCCAAGTCGCCGGGTAGCTCTTCAGATACCGGCTCGTTGATTCGTACCACCCGTGTATGGACCAAGCGGTCGATCCCCGTCACTTGAAACTCGACGGCTCCGACGAGTCGTGTCCCCGCCGCAGAGTCGAGCTCCCATACAAGGAGCGTAGCGGACAGTGTTGGAGCGCGGCTGGAGTCGACAAGTCGCAAGTCGGGACTAGATTCCGCTGCGAGGCGCAGCGCAGTGTCCAGGTAGCGGTCGGGGGCGGACGACCATCGCCAGACAGCGTCTTCGGTCAATTCACCATTAGGGTGTTGTCGCAGCAAATGACGGCCGATGTGTCCGCGTGCTTCGGTATCAAGCAGCCTGACAGAGGCAGCATTCGGAACTTTGGTGGCTTGAATAACTGGTTCTGGTACTTGTGGGTCAAGCAATTGCGGTTCGATCATGCGGCCGGGTGTAATGTTGGGACGCCGCAGTCGGCAACCCACACCTACAAGGCAACCGATTGTAAGCAGCAGCAACACGCCTACTCTGGGCAAGCCATTCATCAGTGCTTCCCTTGTTGCGGTCGTGGACCGTAGACGACCGATTCCGGCTGCTCCTCAAGCATTCGCGAGAGCTCACGTACGCGCTCCAGAGAATCCCGGATGGCTGGCAGGGAACGTCGGAGATCCTCTGACGCGAGTCTGGAATTGTCCGCCGCCTCGCGAGCTGATTGGCTTACGCCCTGAAGATCTGCAGCCTTAATGGCGTCTCTCGCCTCACGAGAAAACTTAACTAATGTCCCTTCGGGGCCAATCGCTGCGTCCATCTCGGACCTGATTTGCTCAATCTGCGCGCTCGTCGTTGTCAAAAATCTCCGAGAGTCGGCGCTGAGCTCTGGAAGCTGGCTTTGCTGAATGGAGCGTTCAACATTAGTGAAAAATCGATCGCTGCGATCAAGGCTATCGGGCATCCGTGCGACAATCTCTCTGAGAGTTTGCAGCGTTTTATCAGCGCGATCCAACAATGCAGGCAACCGATCTTGTACCGTGGCAAACGGCGAGGGCATCGACGGGACATAGGGGTGACTCGGCTTAAAACCAAGTTCCAGGGGCGGCGGGGCATTCTGGGGCTGGTCGAGCAATAAGTAGGCCTCCCCTGTCACTGGGTTTCCCATGAGTTGTGCTCGAAGGTTCGGGAAAACCCCTCCAACATCGGTGAATCGCGTGAGACGTTTGACGTCCAGACCGATCGTGTTAAGGCGGTCCAGGAATACCTCAAAATCGATTTCGACGATCGTGCCCCTCGGGTCCACGCGTATTTCCGTGATCCGGCCCACCGGCACTCCCCTCAGACGCACCGGACTGGAGACATCTAGGCCAAAGACGTTCTCTGTCGTGTAAGTCACCATCGTGATTGCGGCGCGGCTCCTCAGCCGTTGAATGAAGAAGACGGCGGTTATCATGACCACCGCTAGTGTCACAAATATGAAGAAACCAAGTCGCGCATAGCTCTTCTCGACCGGCATTGGCTTACCCTCCTTGACCCGTGGACCTGTCGGCGCCTGAGCGGGTGAAGAAATTGTGAACAAACGGAATTTTGGATTCATCGCGAAGTTTCCGCGGATCGCCAGTCGCTACAATGCCCTTGGCGGATTTTTCGAGCACGATGCATTGGTTGGCCACAAGAAAGATGCTCGGGAGCTCATGGGTCACCAGAATGATCGTTATCCCCAAATCCCGGCTGAGTGCGAGGATGAGTTCGTCGAGTTCAAAGGCTGAGATCGGATCGAGCCCTGCCGAAGGCTCATCGAAGAAAAGGAGGCGGGGATCAAGCATCAAAGCGCGCGCGATACCGGCGCGCTTTTTCATCCCACCCGAGATTTCGCCGGGTAAATAGTCAGGGAAGGCACCAAGTCCTACTAGGTCGAGCTTGGATTGGGCGAGCTCCCGCTTAACTACTTCGTTAATCGAGGTCCATCTTGTCAAAGGAAGAGCCAAATTCTCGGCGAGTGTCATAGAAGAGAAGAGCGCGCCCGACTGGAACAGGACTCCAAAGGGTGGCACCCCTTCGTATTGGTGAGGGGCTCCGACGCCGTCGATGGTAATTCGCCCCGTCTCTGGCCGCTCTAGTCCGATCAAATATCGGAGCAATGTGCTCTTGCCGCTGCCTGATCCACCCAGGATGGCGAAGGTCGATCCGCGTTTAACTTGAAAGGAGACGTGCTCCATGAGTACGCGTGTTCCCCAACCTATGCGCAAATCATCGACAGAAATGTGCGGAGCTAATGTCGCCATCTTCAGACGCCAATGAGCGCGAAGAAAAATGTAAAGACCGCGCTGATGAGAATTACAGCAAAGATGGACTGCACCACCGCCGTCGTTGTTCGCCGGCCGACAGCGGCCGCGCCCCCGCGCGTGGCTAACCCGTGACCACATGCAACCAATCCGATTGCGAGTGCCAGAAACGGAGGCTTCGTTAAACTGACGAACAAGTGGGTCACGGTGACATTGTTAGCGGTCAGGGCGAGGTATGTTCGGGGAGACATGCTCGTGAGTGTGGTTGTGGCAAACATGCCGCCCAGCAACGCAAGCAGGTCGCCAATCCAAGTCAAGAGCGGCAAAGTTACTATGAGCGCAAAACAGCGTGGCACGACTAGCCATCTTACGGGATCGAACCCCAATGTGCGGAAAGCGTCGATTTCTTCTGAAACCTTCATGGTGGCGAGTTCGGATGCAAGACCCGCCCCCGAGCGCCCGGCCACTACGATCGCGGTGACCAAGGGGCCCAGCTCCCTGAAATGCGCGACTACAACAAGCGCAGGGACTTTAGAGAGGGCACCGAAAGGCTCAAGCTGAGAGATACCAAGAAAACCAATAATGACGCCCACCAGCAGGTTGGCCGCACTCGTTACGGGCAGCGCATCGGCTCCGACTTCCTGAACAAGTCTCGGCATCGAAGCCCAATCCAGCGACCTTGGTGTGGCCGCTGCCCTCGGCAGCGCAGCGGCACAACGTCCCGTGAAATCGAATGCCTCAGTCGCTTTTTGAGGCATGTCCATTGCAAGCTTTCCGATTCGCGCCATGAGATTTTGCATAGCGACCTTGCGAATTGGCAAGTGCCTCCCCCGTTGGCGAGAGAGCGCAAGCAAGCGTGCAGCTTCGGGGTTGGGACCTTCGGTGACACGAATCTGGAGCCCGTCTGCATCCAGTCGATCCAGAAGCTGTGCCAGGAGAGCTGCTCCGGTACCATCGATTTGCTCGAGCTCCGCGAGATCGACGTCGACCGACACACAACCATGTAAGCGTGCCTTGACGTCTGGCAGTAACCGTGTCGCGGCCATCGTGTGGCCCAAGTCAAATGTGCCGGTCGGCACGAGGCGTGCACCGTTTCCTTCTCGGTAGACTCGGATGGCCACAGCCATAGCGTTTTCGAAACTCAATCCGCGCGAATGTCAATGGTTCTCGTGGCAGTTTCTATTCATGCTAAGAGTATGCATCGAGTCACTGCCACTGGTAGTTGTATCAGTGTGAAAACGACACTCCTCCGGATGACGGCGGAAGAAATTTTAAGTCCGGATTCCGGCGAGCTACATCTTGAGCAGCCGATTTGATCGCAACCTGATTAGCATCGTCGCGCGGGAGAAAAACGATTCCTTGGCGGTGAAGGGTAGAAAGCCACTGCGAGAAGTCAGAACGCTTTTTGAGAAAGGCGGATTTCGATGCCTCGAAGACATTGAAATACGGGACATCGGAGGAAAACTCCTGAGTGACCTGGATCTGCTCGCTTATCGAGACGATGATGCTTTCTTCTTTCAGAGCAAGGTACTCTCTATTCCAGACACTCCCTACGAAAGTTGGAGGGGCGATCAGACGCTGCTTTCCGCAGCTTTCCAAATGGATGTGGTGCTCCTTCACAGATCTCAAGTGCAACAGGCGTGCTAGAAGGACGACCCGACCTTCAATTTGGAGGACAAAAGAATTTCTGCTTACCTAATCACTGACGTGATGGTTCACTCAGGTTTCAAGCTGAAGGGCTATGAAGTAATTGATTTCGACTATTTGCAGCAACTCTTGCGCGGTGGTCATTTCGGCGTGTTCGATGTTTTCACGCAAGAAGTGATTTCAACTTTCAGTGAGATTGAAGAGGATTTTCCGCGATCCATTCTGTGGAGCCCGCTTTCTGTGAATTACCAAGTGCCATCCTTTGATTGTCCTTCTTTTCGGTCTGAAATATTTCAGCCAAAACTATTACACGTTGTTAGACATGGTTCCAGGGAACACTGCGCCGCCCAGCTTGGGAAGAAGGCTGCTTTTCTGCCAGCTTATCTTGTTAGCCACTGAGCGTATGCCCGGATGTCAATCATCGGCACTGTAGCAATGCTCTGAAGGCGGGCAATCAGCTCAAAAAGGAATGTTGTCGCCGGCTTGCCCTGAGGAACAAGACTGTAGCAACCATTGGCATCGCAGCTGAACATGCCTTGCGCAGCCACACAACCGATGTCGAGGCGATCGCTGGCGTCGCCGGCTGCGAGTGCGTCCGTGAGCGGCTCGCCGAGTGCGGGATTCCATTCGCTTTCAAAGGTAAGAATGCCCCCGATGATCGAGTGAAGCGGTTTAGGCGGCAAGATGCCGGCCGCGGTCGGAATCGGAAGACTGGTGCGGTGAAGTTTCCGCACGCTGGCGACCTTCTTTCGAGCGTAGCTTACCTGGCCGGCATTGATGGCCTGTTTCGCCTCAAACACGGCGTAAACGCTCTCTGCGGGGATAATGCTTTCTCCCTGATAGTTGAAGATGAAGGGTGAATACTGGCGGTCGAAAATCACCGCATCGATCTGTTCGCTGAAATCTCCCATGCTGTCGACCACATAGGACTAAGCGCGGAGTAGCGTTTTGGCAGGTAGGTCTGAAACAGCTCGAGCCAGACCTCTTGGCTGGCGTCACCCTTGGGCGTCGGGATGGCCGAACGTTTTGCGAGCGATCGCAAGGCGCCGCTCGATATCAGCGCGCAGCCTCTTCCCACTTCATTGAAAACAAACCACAAATCTGGTGGCGGCGGTTGGACTCGAACCAACGACCTACGGATTATGAGACCGTCGCTCTAACCACCTGAGCTACACCGCCACGCTGCAAACAACACAAATTAAATAACTTGTCCGGTTTAGCACTTTCGCGCCGTCGCATGTTGTTGCATTTGCCTGCCATCGGTGGACGCCATCAACGCGGCTACATCTACGAGGCTTCGGGTGCTTTTCATGGTTGCTGCTACGTTACTGAGATTCTAGAGGGAAAGCCGGAAAGAGACAACGTTCCCCCCTGGCTCTGCACGAAGCACGGCGCCACCGTCCACGGCTCCCCATCAGCAATGGCCGTTTGTTCCCACTGCTTGAATATCACTGAAGCATTGGCCGAAGTCGAAGGTTGCAAACCTTTATTGCTGAGGGTCAGACAACACCAGTAGACCGCCAACACCTGACGCTTGCCAAGCACTCAGCTTGCGATAGGGCCGGTGCAGGACGCTAACAACTAATGCTCCCCCTTCCCCCGGCCCCCGGTTCGGCATAGTCTCGAACTCTACCGGACAGGATTTCTCGCAATGCCCACTCGATTCGCTGGATCGAAGATCGAATCTCATCCACCTGCTGGTCGTGCCCGTGAGCATACGCCGAGCTAACAATGGTCTGAAGCGCGTTGCGGACGTGATGATTCATCAACTCAATCGTCTTCAATCTCTCGTTCAAGTATTCCGAACGGCCCCGCTCGTACCGATAGACTAGTAATCCGGCGATAATGCCACCGCAGAAATCGTCGAGAAGTCGCTGCGGTTCCGCGAGTCCATAGTGTCTCGAGAGTTGATCGGTGAAGAATAAGAAGATGACAACAATCGAACCGAATATTACGGCGCTAATGCTTGGGAGAAACCAAGGATTCCACCGTCTGGGCAGCCAGTTGTTGTGATTCATAAGCCTTTTTGATGAACGAAAGGCCTTTCACGGTCAATGGGGTCCTTTCCCTCTATTTGGTCGGCTGCAAGCTATTGATAAAGTCCATTGCATTACCCGTCACCACGCGGCCAAGTTCCTTCCACCTGATTGTCTCTGCTGCTGGGCTTCTATTCCGGTCGGGCGGGGTGCTTGCCCTGCCATCCTTGAAGCGGCTGACGGCAATACGCTGTTGCTTATTGCTTAGGCCATGGTGCGCCATAAGACCATGGACGCCACCCCCTAGGCGTGTACAAGCGACAAATCACGCCACAGCCTTTGGTTGCAGGAATGAAACTGTTAGGGGTCACGCACTATCCCACCGGCGGCTGCCGTGGCTGCGTAAAACGGCGTTATAATCCGGCTGCCATCTACACAGACCCGACCAGTACTGAGCGACTAATGATGTTCTTCAAAGCTCTCGGTGCCGGACTTGTGGTCTTGCTTGCCTTTTTAGGTCGACTCTGGCGACCCGGCATGGGAGAGGTTCTCTTCGATACCGACAAGGGCGACTGGATTCGGGTCGTAGGTATCTTCGGTACGCTGCTCGTGCTGATCGCCCTGGCCTAGGCAATGAAGTGATGGTGAGTTCGCCGGACGCGAATTTCAGAAGGCGCTCACCAAGGGTGATGCGGATTGACACGTTACCTGACTAGCGACACGCCGGTGACAGTAAATCCAATCTCCGGATCGCGACCAAATGTGATCCATAAATTGGACTCGCTCTCCGGCAGATGATAAACGAGCACACGCGATGTACTTCCATCTTCGCGCCAGATCAGACGCGCCCTGTTGTTCTCTTTCATGATTGAACATGTTCGAGAATCTTCAGAGTGCAAGTCTAGCAAGATCTGTTCGCAACGGCTCGTTCGCAAGTCAACGATTAGCTTTTCGGCAACTTCTTCCGACCGCCGATTTCGGAAGGGGTTCATAATCGCGAAGGCATGTCCCTGTGGCACCTCTGGCGTTCCATGTTGATATAGCATCGGGCGGTGACTTCGAGCAGCCCATATCAGAGCGCAGCCAATCAAGGCTAAGAGAATCACGAATACAATCAGGAACCGCAGAGCAGCACTTTTCATAAACGGCATTGAATCTATAACAATGCAGCAGACGTCTGAATTTGCTTATGAACATTCTCACCGAACAAATATCAACCAACAAACTTTCACGGTTAATAAATTTCTAGGACATGTAATTCATGGCTAGCGTTTGTACGTTGGTTCTGTTACTGGGTACCCCCGAAGGGCTATTGCCAAACTCTCCGGCTCTGGATGGCAGCAGCAGCCCGGCGATGAGAAGCGCATTTTTGTTCCGTAGTAGGAATCACGAATTGAGCTACACAACAAACTTTACCTTTCCTCACACAATCGCATCGATTGTATACATTTCCTCATGCTCTAATTCAATAGACTGACGTGGTTTGTCTTCGCAATATTGTTGGTATCGGCGGGATGTACGGGAACCTTGATGCGAACTGCTCGACTATATCCAGTCGCGCCAATCAAGCCCTCAGGTCATTCAGTCATCGTCGGGAAGTTCCAAGCAGCCTTAAGTCAGGTTCAGTCTCGTTTGCTTGGACTGATGGTGAAGTCTGTAGAGGGCGATGGAGCCTTGTGCAACAAACAGGTGCGAACTATGCTCCCTCCGACATCGCGCCATTGTGGGATCAGGTTTATGGTTCAGGGCACTACCTCGCGCATGTCGTGGGCACAAGGTTCTATGGCAAAGCCGAGGCCAAAGGAAATCGTGGCAGTACTCTAGATATGGAGTTTTATCAATCTGCCACTACTGAAACACCCAACGTCAAGGCCAACTCGGTTAATTCAATCATAGGTATAGCCAAGGACAACAACAACAACGTATATAAACTGACTTTTGACTAGTTCTCAACCCTTGGCTGCGACATTCACACGACACGTCGCGGGTTACGGAACGTATCGGGGGTCCAAGTACAACAAGTTTAGCTTCACCGTTGCGGTGTATGACAAAGAACGCAACTCAAACCGATCGTGGCCGGTTTCCAGTGTGTACCTCGCCTGAATGCAGTTGCAGGGCCGGTCCAGTTATTTCCTTCGCTGTATATCCCGAGAAAATGATTTATTCACCTGCACCGCGTCCTTGATCCCTTTAGAAAGCTGCTGGAGGTCTTTGACGTTCTGTTGTTCCTGCCGAAGCTCATCAGCACTCTTCTCGCCTTCGGCATTCATCCTTTCAAGTTCTTCGCGGCTGATTCCTCGTGGTGAAATCAGGTAGATTTCGGGTGGTTCCATGAGATTAGATTACACCCACGGTCAACGACAAAAGTCCTTAGACATTGACCCGACTTGGTACATGAGTATCCGTCGTCCCCCCCAAAATCTGAGAAAACCTCTACCTGCAACCGTGATTGTCACCTTCCCTTCGGCACCGTCAGCGTGCACTATCAGGAAACCGTGGCGGACGAAGAAACTGGGCCACTCGTCAAAGGTGTAGTTCCCAAAGAAATCTGGGCCCATTGGGGGATGCTGGCGCCTGCCGGCCCCGAGCTGCCGATGCAGCGGGCGAATCCGCGTTTTACAACTCTTTACTCTGCTTGACTACTCTTTACCCACAGTCAGCAACTTACGATTGCGGTAGGCGCATCAGTAGCAGTGAGGCGCCTCCACCTAAATTCTTCAGGAGCCAGAAATGCGTCCGAAGCTGTTTTGGGCGGTAGCTAGCAGTGTTTTTTGTGCGCTCTTCTTTGCAACGGGTTGCGGATCCAGTGCCGCACATATACGAGTTCTGAACGCCACACCCATTCAGTCCAGCATCGACATGCTTATCGACGGCAAGAACGTCGCGAGCAGCATTCCCTACGGAGCTGCATCGGGGTATTCCACCGTGAGTTCGGGGTCGCGCCATCTACAGGTTGAACCGACCGGCTCCACACCATTCGTGGATCAGACGATCACTGTCTCATCCGGAAGCTCGAACACCATTCTCGCAATGGCTTCGGGGGCAACGGTTCACACTGACGACAACAGCGCTCCGGCTTCGGGTGACGCAAAGATTCGGGTAATCAATGCGTCCTCGAATCTGGGGCCAACGGATGTTTACATTACGACCGCGGGAACTGGTCTCAGCGCAAGCCCAACCTCTTCCAGCTTGGCAGTTTCTTCGGCAAGCACCTACGATGCGGTTGCCGCAGGCACCTATCAGGTCTACTTCACTTCGCCGGGAACAACCAACATAGTTCTGAACACCACCGCTCTATCGTTTTCAAGCGGACAAGTCCGGACGGTTGTGGTTCTCGACGGTCAGACAGGAGGAATCACAACATCCGTATTGGCGGACGTTGACTAAGAGTCAGACTTCAAGCACGTGAAGTTTATTGGCTGAAAACCCGGGCCGTCATGATCGACGGCCCGGAACATACGTGGTTTTCGCGCCATTCCGTTTCTGCTCGTTGGCCTCGATGACTTCGGGATACTCAGACGATCAAGTTGTCAGGTTTATGTTGATCCGCTCCAAAATCAGCTTCCTCATTTCGGGAAGCTCGACATGAGCGCAATCGAATAGTTCGATTCGGCAGTCCTGCTCGTCGCCGTGACTGCGGTATAGCGGTAACAGGTAATCTCGGATCTTCTGCACACCAGCGGGTGGGGTCAAGGGGTCGCGGAGTCCGTTCACACTGAGGTGCGCCCGCGGGACAATGAGTTCGTTGATCTCGGCCGTCTGGAAATGTTTGAGCAGAGATGGAACGTAATAGTAGATTCCGTGTCCTTTGAGGCCGCGATTCTTGATCAGCTCTTGGTAATCCGTGAGGCAACAAACGTCCATGCAAAGCTTCACGCGTTCCTCGAGCGCCGCGAGCCACCAGGCCTTGGTGGCACCCATTGACATGCCAAACACTCCGAGTCGTTTCGCATCCACCTCCGGACGGCTAGCAAGGTAATCGAGTGCGCGAAATTCGTCGAAGAGCATCATCCCGAACAGAACCTGGCCTTTCCACAGCATCAATTTGAAAGCATCTTCTTCTCCCTGACGGCCATCCGCTTCGTGTTGGCGCTCTCCGAAACACCAGCTATCAATGGCCAGAGTGACAATTCCCTTCTCTGCACACACAGGTGCATACGCGGGTTGCGCCTCCACCCCGCGCAGAAGCTGCTCCTTCCCGAGGCCATACATCCCAGCGTGCCAGTGAATGTACAGCATGCCGGGGGCACGCTCTTGCCGCTTATCAGGAATGAGAAGCAGCGCCGGGACCGGTTCCTCACCATTGAGATCGAGAACCAGACGCTCTAGCCTGTAGCCATCGTGTTTTTCACTGCCAACCAGCTTTACCGGACCGGGCTGATGGCTCCAAGGAAGATCGCCGAGCAATGCCCACAATTCCTTGCGGCGTCGCTCCTGAAAACCCGAGAACTCGTGATCGTCTTTCATTTCTTTTCTCCCGCTCGATAGGCGCGACGAACCGGCAAGCACATACCCGGAAGCAACTGCGGAACTGCGGAGAAAATCGCGTCGCGTGGATCCTGCTGAGGTTTGCATAGGTTTCCGTGTCTCCCCTGTAATCCAAGATTATGCTCCAGGCAAGGACTTCGGTTGTAGAATGTCGCATCCCTGCGGAGGCATGAAAATGACATCGAGAACGATGTCATTGGCGTTCATCCTGTTCTTTGCCGGACTCTGGTTCGACAAAATGGATCCTAAGATCACGTTTTCCGAGAGGCTGGGGAGGACGTTCGTTGCCTAGGAGCGTATAACCCGTAGTTTTCAGATGCCATGGAACAAACAGGCATGAGTACGCGAATCGCCCCTCGCGAGTCGTCAGACTCTAGACAACCAAGCCTTATTCGCAGGCTCTCTTTGCTCGATGCGATTCTGCTACTGGTTAGTGGCGTAATCGGATCCTCCATCTTTCTTACCGCCAAGGACATTGCGGGCCCCCTTCCCCACCCCACGCTGTTCTTCCTGGTTTGGGTGGTCGGCGGCATCGTCTCGTTGTTTGCGTGCTTTGCCTTTGCGGAACTGGGCGCGATGTTTCCGGACTCGGGCGGGCAGTACGTGTATTTGCGCGAAGCCTACGGAGACCTGGTTGCTTTCCTATATGGCTGGATGCTGTTCACCATCGCCAATGCCGGCAGCATCGCAGCGCTGGCCGTCGCCTCGGCCACCTACGCCGGCAAGATCTTCCCTTTTGTTGGGCCGGAGCATGTGATCTTCTCTGTTTTGGGCACAAGCGTCACCCGGTCGCACTTGGTGGCGATCGCATTGATCACGATTCTCACGCTGATCAATGTAGTCGGCCTTCGCTGGGGGGCACTGCTGAACAATCTATCCACCTGGACAAAGGCCGTTGCAATGGGGGCCTTTGTCAGCCTCGGGTTCGCAATTGGGAAAGGTAGCTGGTCAAACTTCGGCGCACCCGGGGTAGGGCTAGCCTCAGGCCTGTCGCTTGGGCAGCTTGCATCGGCCATGGGTGTGGCGCTGATCGCGGTGTTCTTTGCCTATGACGGCTGGATCTATGTCACTTGGGTGGCGGGGGAGATCAAGAATCCACGGAGGAATGTGCCCCTGGCAATGGTGCTTGGGGTGATCGTCGTCGGCGTTATTTATATTCTGATGAACATGGCGTACGTCTACGCTTTGCCGATTTCGGAAATAGCGAAGCACGAAACCATCGCACACAGCGCCGCGGAAGCCCTTTTCTCTCCGGCGGCCGCAATGTGGTTATCGGCCCTGGTCGCCATCTCCTGCTTCGGAGCAGCAGCCAGTTGCACCCTCTCGGGCGCGCGCGTGTACCTGGCGATGGCGCAAGACGGGGTGTTCTTCAAACGAATGGCGCAGGTGCACCCCCGCTTTAGGACGCCGGCATTCAGTTTGATCGGTCAGGGCATTTGGGCGGTCGTGCTCACCATCAGCGGCCACTATGACCAGCTGTATACGTACGTGATGTACGGAATGGTGCTCTTCTACACGCTAGCGGTGATCGGCCTGTTCGTTCTTCGTCGCACACGTCCCGACGTGCCGAGGCCGTACCGCTGCCTGGGGTATCCATGGATACCGGCGGTGTATGTCCTGATTGCGGCAGCCTGGACACTGAACCTTCTTGTCACCAGGCCACTCGAATCACTGTTGGGTACGCTCATCATATTGGCCGGAGTGCCGGCGTACATGTATTGGAAACGAGCAGGGACACTTGACCGGGCCCGCTGAAGTTTCACCACCGGTAAACTCCTCCGCCTTCCCTCGTGCTAGAGCGGAGTGGCTGTTTTCCTGGCAGGGTTGAAAAACGGCAGCTTCACTACAGTCGCTGACGTCGTCAGCCGTTGGGCCTCAATGGTTATCTCCATTTCGAGCTTGGTGCCCACCTTTGAGTGCTCGGTCGAAACACTCGCCAGTGCAATCAGCTTCTTCAGCAAAGGAGAGAACGCGGTTGTCGTCGCCCGGCCCACCTGCTTGCCGCCAGAATAGACCGGGACTGCAACACGCGAGGCTTGGCTGGGCGCCCCGGGCGAGAGGCCGAAGCGATCAAACTGCTCTTCGACTTCTACCCAGTCCACTTCGAGGCCAACCAATTGACGGGCTACGCCAAGCTGCTGGTCGCGAACCAGCGCCGACTTCCCCACGAAGTTCTCCTTGTCGAGATGCATCATCTTCTCGAAGCCCAGTTCATACGGGGAATACTTCTGCGCAGGAATAAGCGCCTTCTTGGAGCTGATGTAGTCCACCTCGATCAGCAGCAGGCCTGCTTCTACGCGCGCAACGTCGAGCGCTAACATTCCGGCCGCGTGAAGGTCAAAGGCTTTGCCTTTGTGCCAAAGCTCGTCCCAAACCGTGAGAGCTTGACTCCAGGGCACCCAGATTTCATAACCAAGGTCGCCGGTGTAGCCAGTGCGCGAGATGTCCACGGGCACGCCGGCGATCTTGCCGCTGGTCACGCGGAAGTATTTCAGGTTGGCGATGTCGGCATCGGAAACGGACTTCAGCAACCTGCCTGATGTGGGACCCTGCAGTGCGAGTGCGGCCACCTTCTCGGAGATATCCTCGATCTCAACCTCCATGTTGAGGCCGTTCTGCATGAACCAGCGCAGACTGGGATCGGCGGCGGTCCAGCGATAGACCTGCTCGCCGAGGCGCGAGATGGTGCCGTCATCGATCACCTTTCCCTGCTCGTCGCACCAGCAGCAGTAGATGACCTGCCCGACTTTGACCTTGTTGATGTCGCGCGTGATGACTCGGTTGACGAGCTTGGTGGCATCCTTGCCGGTGATCAAGTACTTGTAAAGCGGCGTAATGTCGATGAGGGCGGCGGCGTTGCGGATGGCGTTGTACTCGTGCTCATGATGCACCTCGTACACGCTGACCGTGTAGTATCCCGACCACTCGCGGTAGTTGAGGCTGTGGCAAAGAGGAAAAGTGCGCTCGTGAAATGCGGTTGGGATGGGCATGGGCAGTTCTCTGGGAACCCTGGATTATAAGACCTATTCGACCGCTCGATCCATTAAACGTCCGAGGGCATCCTTGACTGAGTCCGAGAGTTCGATGGTGCTCTCTGAGCCTGAGAGAATTGCATGAGTGAGACTCAGTTTATCGGATACAGGAAGCAGCTCATCTGGGCTAAAATAGGTTGCCCATGCCCCGCCTCCTCCAATGGAGCGTCCTTCCCAGCGGACTTTAATCCGCCACTGTGCGAAGTACCGTTTAAGTTTGGTTCACTTGTCAGACAACAATGTCCGACCCACACATGCGACACTGCTGAAAGCTGACGGCTGAGAGCTGAAAGCCGGAGGCTAGGAGCTGATAGCTACTTGGCTAAATACGACATCATCGTCATCGGCGGAGGGCATAACGGTCTCGTCCATGCGGCGTATCTCGCCAAGGCGGGGAAGAAGGTCCTGGTACTCGAACGCCGGCACGTGCTGGGGGGCGCCGCGGTCACGGAAGAAGTCTTTCCGGGATTTAAGTTTTCGGTGTGTTCGTACGTGGTCTCGTTACTACGGCCGGAGATTATCCGCGACCTCGATCTCCCGCGACATGGCCTGGAGATCCTGCCACTCGACGGCACATTCACGCCGAAGCCCAACGGAGACTATCTGTGGCGCGTGAACGATCATGGCAAAACACATCGCGAGATCGCCCGCCATTCCAAGCTCGACGCCGAGGCTTACGACGAGTTCGGCAAGGCGATGCAGGCGATGTGCCGCTTCGTGAAGCCGATCCTCAGCATGGTGCCACCCGACCCTTCGACGCTCGATCCGCGCGAACTGATGAAGCTGCTGTTTATCGGCAGGCGCTTCCAGAACATGGAGAGCGGCGACAAGTACAACCAGGTGCAGCTCATGACCATGAGCGCCGTAGATTTCCTCGACCAGTGGTTCGAGACCGACGTGCTGAAGGCAACGATGTCGGCGTCAGGGATCATCGGGACATTTCTCGGCGTGCGTTCGCCGGGCACTGCTTATGTTCTGCTGCATCATTACATGGGCGAGATTGATGGCGCGTTTCGTGCCTGGGGATTTGCCCGCGGAGGCACGGGCGCGATTTCGAACGCGATCGCTGGCGCTGCGCGGGAAGCTGGGGCGGAGATTCGCACGAAGGCTGCGATTGCCAAGATTCTCGTCAAGCGGGGGAAGGCTGTCGGAGTGGCACTCACAAATGGAGATGAGTTCTATGCGGATGTGATCTCCTCGAGCGTTGATCCGCGGCACACGTTTATCGAGTTTCTCGATCCTGGAGCGTTGCCGGAAGAATTTGTCGAAGGCGTGAAGCGATACAAGTACCGGGGATCGTCGGGGAAGGTGAATCTCGCGCTCGATGCCCTGCCGAATTTCAAGTGCATGCCGGGCGAAGGAGCGCACCTGCGCGGCGCGATTTCGATTTCGCCCAGCGTCGAATACATGGAGCGTGCTTACGACGACGCCAAGTATGGACACTTCTCGCGGCGTCCTTATATCGACATGGTGATTCCGTCGTTGACCGATCCTTCGGTTGCGCCTCCGGGAAAGCACGTGATGTCGTGCTTTGTGCAGTACGCGCCGTACAAGCTTGCTCCCGGTTTGCACTGGGATACGGAGAAGGAAAAGTTCGGCGACACGGTCATCGATACGATTGCCGAATATGCTCCGAACCTCAAGGACATCATTCTGCACCGGCAGGTGGTTACGCCGCTTGATCTCGAACGCGAATGGGGACTGAGCGAGGGCAACATTTTCCAGGGAGAGCTGTCACTTGAACAGTTGTTCTTCCTGCGTCCCGTACCTGGGTATGCGCGGTTCCGCACTCCACTGAAGAACCTCTATATGTGCGGCTCGGCCACACATCCCGGCGGCGGAATCATGGGAGCGCCAGGGAGGTTGGCAGCGATGGAGATTTTGAAAGGTGGGGTATAGGCTTTCTCACTTCCCGCACAACCGGCGAGAAATGGGATACCCCCGCGTTGAATTGGAATGCCTGAATCTCGCGACATCTTGATCATCGGTGGCGGCCACAACGGTCTGGTCACGGCTTTTTACCTGGCCAAGGCAGGATTCAAGCCGCTGGTGCTCGAACGCAACGATCAAGTCGGCGGCTGTGCAGTCACGGAAGAATTTCATCCTGGGTTTCGCGTCTCGCGGCTGGCGCACTACGCGGGCTTGATCGGCCCAGAGATCACGCGCGACATGCGCCTTGAACGTCATGGGCTGAAGCTGATCCAGCCCGATGTCGCCGTCACTTCGCTCTCACCGGACGGACGTGCACTTAGGCTCTACCACGACAACAACAAGTCCGTTCGCGAAATCGCGGCGTTCTCGCCGCACGACGCGACAAAGTACACGGAATTCGCCACTTCGCTGAAAAAGATCGCCGCGGTCATTGCCGACGTTCTGGCAATGACGCCGCCCGACATCGATAATCCGAGCAAAACCGACCTTTGGGGCATGCTGCAGACCGGCCGCGCGATGCGGAAGCTCGGCAAGCAAGACATGTATCGGCTGCTGCGCTGGGGACCGATGGCCGTGGCCGATCTCGTTGCCGAGTATTTCGAAGACGAACTGCTGCGCGCGACGCTTGCTGCACGCGGGATTTTCGGGATGTTTCTTGGCCCGTGGTCGGCGGGCAGCAGCCTTGTGTTGCTCCTTCGTGCCGCCAGCGATGCCCATCCGGCGGGATCCACGGTGTTCGCCCAGGGCGGAACTGGCGCGTTGACTCAGGCCATGGCTGCCGCAGCCCAGGCTGAGGGAGCAGAAATTCGAACCAGCGCCGATGTCCGCGAAATCTGCGTGAAAGGCGGCGTCGCTACTGGCGTTGTTCTCGCAAGTGGTGATGAGATTTGCGCGCGACATTTAATTTCCAATGCTGATCCAAAACGCACACTGCTCAAATTGCTCGATCCAATCCATTTGGCGCCCGACTTCGTGAAGCGGCTTGTGAACTACCGCATGCACGGAACCATCGCTAAGGTGAACCTGGCATTGTCGGAAGTGCCTTCCTTTACCGGGCTAGGCGAGGAAGCCCTGCAAGGACGCATTCAGATTGGCCCAACCATCGACTACCTGGAGCGCGCTTTCGACCACTCGAAATATGGAGAGCTGTCGACGAGTCCCTACCTCGAAATCACAATCCCGTCATTGACCGATCCATCGCTTGCCCCTGCCGGCCGGCACGTGATGTCCGTTTACATGCAATACGCGCCGTTCAAGCTGAAGAGCAGCGATTGGGATTCGCAACGCGACGTATTACTGCAAGCTGTGATCAGCACGCTTGCAGAATACGCGCCGGGCATGCGAGAGCAGATCATCGCAACGGATGTCATTACCCCGAAGGACCTCGAAGACAAGTATGGGCTCACAGCCGGCCAGATTTTCCACGGAGAACTGGCGCTCGATCAATTTTTCACCATGCGCCCATTGCTCGATTGGGCACGGTACGGCACACCCATCAGGAACCTGTTCCTGTGTGGAAACGGTACGCATCCAGGAGTGGGCTTGACCGGAGGATCGGGTATAAATGCCGCACGAGAAATTGCTAGGCAGTTGAAGGGCTAAAAACCATACCTCAGCGGCGAAAGGCACTTCCTTTTACCCCTCTTTCGGCATGACTGAAGTCGGCTTCCGGTGCAGGCTTGGGGAGATTGTTCTTGATTCACGCAGATGGGTTCAGAGGAGTGCGCGAGACCATGGACCACGATCGCAGTTCTGTCCCACAGGTGAACGCCCGCGGAGGGGGGTGCCGGTTGAAAAGGCGAGTGACCACCCGAGAGGTATCGAACGATGGTTTTGGTAGTTTGATGATTGGAATTATTTGAAAGAAAAACGTAACAGACTTCTTTCAAATCAACTATTTGCAAGAACTTTGCTACAATTATCTTTCAAATCTGGGACTCGATATGCGAGGTCATGCCCTAGAAGTCTGCTGGAGGGAACGCCGATCGTAAGGTTGCATCTGAAGTTCCCAGCCGCGCATTTTCTTACCTACCTATGTTCCTGTCCTTGTGAGGATACTTGTTCATATGTAGGGCTTCTTCTAGGTTGTGTGGGCGACTTCTGTGACTCTAAACTTCGCTTGCTACTCGGCTGCGTCACCGTCCGGTGCAACATCGCGGCTGAGACTCTGGGCCAATTCGCCCGTGTCGTTGGTAGTTACAGCGCAGACTTCCTCGAGAGCTTGCTTAGGCGACCCACCACGAACCGGTCCAGCGCCATCAATAGTTCTTCCCGATTCGAGTACGGGCCCGGCTTGTAGCCTTTCGACGCGATTCCCTTCTGCGCTCTCTCGGAAAGCTCCCAATCCTGACGGTTGGTGATTTCCCAGAACTCGATTGCATCTTTGGGATCGAACCCAGGCGTCGCGATCTCCGAAGGATGGAAATGCCACTCGCAGACAATGTCAGTCCGATCGACTGCTCTCGGCCACATGGTGAAGGTCAACATGTAGTCGGGATGCAGGTTCAGCAAGAAGTTCGGAAGGAGGCAATAGTAGTAAACGTGCTTGCGGTCATTGTCGTTCAAATGAGGCAGGCCTCTGCGATTCGAACGACCGCTCATCGTCAGGGTCGTAACGCCCTCTCGCAACTCCATTCTTCCGCCCAGGATCGTCTCACTCGGTGGGGCATTGTCGCCACTCATATAGTGCGAATTTTTTTGCAACTGGGGATGAGCAATCGGGCAGTGCAGACATTCCGAATAATTCTGGATGATCAGTTTCCAGTTCGCGGCGAGTTTGTACACGCGCCTTTCGACCAGCTTTAGCTCTTCCATGCGCCAAGGCCGAAATTTCTCGTCGAGTCCGTCGAGATGTTTAGCAAACGGGATAGGACTTTGCGAGAGGTTCACGAAAATGTGTCCATCCCACTCCGCCGTGTGTACCGGGTTAAGCGGGAAGTTTTCTTCGCAGAATCCTTCCACTTTTTCCATATGGGGTGCGTTGGCCAGCGTGCCATCCAGGCGATACGTCCAGGCGTGATATGGGCACTGAATCCGGCCAGCCAAGTTGCCATGGTCAACGGCACAGAGCAGGGTTCCACGATGCCGGCAGGTGTTGTGGAAGGCGCGAACCGAGTTGGAATCGTCCCGCAGAACGACAACGCTGGCGTTAGCCACCTCGCAAACAAAAAAATCCCCGGGCTGCCTCAGTTGTTCCGTCCGTCCGGCGGCGAGCCACATGTCGAAGTGAATCGCCTCCATCTCTCGGCGGAAAAGACCCGGATCGCTGTAGAACTCCTGCGGAAGAGTGGTGGCCTCGGTGACAACGACCGTAGGTCTAGCATTCCTGTAGCTTGTAGACATTTCCGAGGCTCCCGTGAAGAAGGTATCTTGCGAATGACGGCAGAGCAGGCTCGCGGGACTAAGATTGATCCTCTCTGCTCTGTGCCTCCCCTGAAATGAAGTACGCTTCGGCGGCGCGCATCAGAGACTCGCGATCGAGTCGTGGCTTGCGGCCTTCATAGCGGGCGGCCCAGGCAATCTGGTTGAGGAGATCGCGCGGATAGCACGGTCTCAAGGGCTCCTTGAACCGGTCGCGCAACAGGACCATCAGCTCCTGAACCAGAGCGGGATCGTAGTTGACGCCCACTGCATTACAAACCCGGTGAAAGATTTCTGCAAACTGCTGCTCGGTGGCCATGCCGACCTTGACCTTGGTTTGGATTCTCCGCAGGAAGGCAGCATCGGCCAGATGTGATGGGTCCATATTGGTTGCGAATACGACAAACAGTTCGAAGGGAACTTCGATTTTTTTTCCGCCAACCAAGGTCAAAAAATCAAACCTGCGGTCAAGCGGCACCACCCAGCGATTGAGCAACTCTTCGGGTTTGACCCGCTGGCGGCCGAAGTCATCGATGATCAGCACGCCGTTGTTGGCTTTCATCTGCCCTGGAGCGGCATAAAACTTGGTAACCGGATTGAATTGCAGGTCAAGCATCTCGATGGTGAGTTCCCCGCCCACCACGACTTTAGGTCGCTCGCAGTAAACCCAGCGGGAATCCTCTTTCTGCGACGTGCCCCGCTGAATTTTTTTGTGAACGATCGGATCAAACACTGCGATCACGTGACCATCGCTTTCAACCGCGTGGGGAATCCAAACTCCATCCGCGGCGAGAACTCGCGGCAAGGCTTCGGCGATTGTGGTCTTCCCTGCACCGGTCGGACCATAGAGAAAGATCGATCCACCCGAGGCAAGAGCGGTGCCTAAGCGCGTGAGTGTCAGATCATCTAGAACCAGGTGCTCGAACGCCTGCTTCATTGCCGCGGGATGTACTTCCAAATTGCGCACGCTTTGCAGGCGGACCTGGCGGACGTAGTCTTCGAGCAAAACCGGCGCCGGACCGGCGTACTGATTCAGAGACATGAACTCTGCCGCCCGAGCCCTCCCCTGCGAGGTGATGGCCACCCGGCGAACATCTCCGACCATGCCGACGACTTCGCAGAGTTGCTCAGATCGGAGACGCCGAAACAGTTCGTCCATGATGAGCGGCCCGAGACAGGAAGTGTTCCCCCATTCGGTCATGGTTAGCGGACCCGACAGATAAAGAATCTTTAGGAGTAGGTGTTCAAGGAACGTGCGACGGTTGGCAATCTCCTCGATCGTCTCAGGAGCGATCGGGGCCGGCAAAGCTTTGGATTCGACGGTGGCGGATTCCATGTGGGGTTCATTCCTCAGTGCTCTCGATTTTCAACCCTAAAGCACCCATACCGCAAGCATAGATCGGACCAGCAGCGAACCGTAAACTCGGGGTCAATCCCGTGAACGGTCTTCGGAGAAGAGCGATTGGCTGCTCTTGCGGATATTAGGGAAAAAAGATGAGGGTCGAAGAGGAGTTTAGGTGGACAAGAAAAGCGCGAAGGAGCTCTTCCTTCGCGCTCATAGGTTCGATTCTCGCCCTAGAAGACGATCTTGGCCACCAGTTGAACGTTTCGGCTGCCTCCCGAGAAGACAGTCGGCCGCAGAAAGTCGGGATTGCCGCTGGTCGCCAGATTGTAAGCTGGGTCGGCCAAGGCATTGGTACCCGTGAGAGTCGAGAATACGCTCAGTGCACCGGCTACTGTGTAGTTCGGGTGGTTCAATGCGTTGTACATCTCAACCCGAAGCTGCAAGTAGGCATTCTCGGTGAAATGCGTGTTCTTGAAGACTGCGAGATTCCAGATGCCGAAGCCCGGGGAGTAGTAGCTGTTACGACCCACCGTTGATCTGGAACCCACCTGGGTCGAGACATATCGCGCACTGGGATCGATGGCAACGTAACCCACGATGTTGCTGTGGCTGCACCCGGCCCAATCTCCCGTAAGCGGGTCGATGGACACAACGGAGATGGCCCCGCCGGCCCCTGCGTTGCAGAGCGCATTCACATCTGTGCCGGTGTTACCGATGCCTTGGGGATTGAAGATAGCTCGATCGCCAGCGAAATCGGCATTCGCGTTTGCATCGTATGGCGACAGAATGGTCACTGGCTGGCCGGTCTGGGCAATGTAGGCACCGTTCAGTTCGTAGCCGTTGAGCAGGACTCTCATCCAACCCGTTCCGTTTGCGACCTTAGGCAGCGCGTAGGTCCAGGCAATCGCCAGTTTCTGCCGAACATCCAGCGCGGAATTCCCCCGCTCGGTCCTGAGGTCGAATGCTTCCTGGGGCCGGCGTGGGTTGAGGAACGAGCTGAATAACTCAGCGGTTGAGTCATCGATCGTGTGCGAATAGGTGTAGTTGGCCCGCAGGGTGAGGCCATGGCTCAGACTTTGCACGAAGGAAAGCGCTCCCCCATGGTAGGTACTGGAACCGATCGGCTGATGTTCGGTGACATTGCCGAAGAATCCGTACTGTTCAAGAGGAAAAGGGTCGTATGCGTCAAAGGTTGCTAGCGTGCTTGCCGGATTGGCGACCGCGGCTGGCACCTGGGACGGGTCAAGATATGTGGGTAAAGGCGTCAGGCCTGCGTTGAACGCCCCCTTTGAGTTCAGGCGGATTTGAACGGGCAGGAACAAGCCACGAGTTCCAAGGTAGCGGGCTTCGAGCACCCCGCCCCGATAGAGTTGGCGCTGCACGCTGAGACTCCAGTTGAGTGTTTTGGGAGCCTTCTGGTCAGGGATGCGACCTTGCGTCAACGCCCTGGTCACCGAAGGGTCATTGACCAGGGTGTAGGTTGCCGGCAAACCACCGTTTGCCAGGAATGCGGTTCCGGTTGTGCACCATGAGGGCGCTGGATTGAATACGGCACAAACCAGGCCTTCGTTTTCTTCGGTCTGGTATTGCGGAGGAAGCGCCAGTTGCGGCAAGTTGCCGAACGTCGTGCCATAGGCGATTCCGAAGCCGCCGCGGACTGCCCAGGTTGAAGCGCCTGTCGGGTCCCATGCAAATCCGAACCGCGGCGCGTAGTTGTTCTTCTGTGTCGTCGGATTGTGGAAATCAATCACCCCAGGCACGCTCGAAATCGCATTCAGAGCTTGCGTCTTTGAGGAAGCAAAGTTGGTGTTGAACTCATAACGTAGACCGAGGTTGAGCGTGAAGCGAGGGGTGAGTTTCAGGTCATCCTGTGCGAACCAGTAGAAGCTGTCTTGGTTTTGGCTGAACAGGGCCGATCCCGCACCTCGTAATGTGTTGGCAGGATCTGGCGCCAAATCGTTCACCAGATCCTGCGTAGAGATGTAGTTGTACTCGCCGTGAGAACGGGAAAGGAAGAAGGTGGGTGCAATGTAATGACGATACTCCGCACCCCACTTCAGCGTGTGCCGCCCCAGTTGGAATGTCTGATTGTCGACGATCTGATATTCGTTTTGCAGGCTGCGCTGAGTATCGTTCGGACCGATGGTGAGCGTATTCAGGTCGCGCAGAATGTAAGTGTTGTAAGAGTCGTATTTCGCGGGCGTGGCGATTTCTTGCAAGAAGCGCGAGTACGATAGCCTGAAGTCGTTCACGAATCGTGGAGAGATCACCCAAGAATCCGTAAGTGCAACCTTGCGGTTGTTATTGATGCCAGGCTGATTGAACTGTGGCTGTGGAGTTACAACCGGATAGATGGTGTTCTGGTTGGTGAACAGAAAGCGAGCGCTGATCTGATGGGCTGCGAGCTTGTAGTCGGTGTTGACCTGAGCGTCGTGTTCCTTAATGAAGAAGGGGCTGAACAGGATCGTAGTGCCGGTTGGAATCGAGGTTCCATTCACCGTAATCGAACCATTCGCCACCGATGCCGTCGGCAAGACGCCAAGCAACTTTGACACTTCCGCGTTGGCTGCCATGGACAGCAGCGACTGTAGACCAGCCGAGGTAGGGGCCGTCACCGTAGCGCTATTGCCGTCCTGCCTGAAATTAGAGAACTCATAAGCACCAAAGATGAACCAGCGGTTTTTTTGAATGGGTCCGCCCAGGGTGCCGCCAAGGCGAGTCTGGTCGAGACGGGGAATATGATCAAGGTCGCCACTCGCTAAGGCCGCCTTAGTCAAATTGTCCAAAGCATTCAGGTTGCGATTCTGTATGTAGGTCTCAGCGGACCCGTGCCAGCTATTCGTCCCCGACTTGGTCACGATGTTGAACTGGCCCGCAGCCGCGTTCGCATATTCCGCGCTGAATTGGTTCGTCACCAGGTTGAAACCGGAAACCGCGTCTTGGATTACGTTGCTGTTGTTTCCGGTCACGCCCGTGTTGTTGTCATCTACACCGTCCACGGTGAATGAGTTCATGTCGGGGCGTTGTCCGCCAACCGAGCCCCCGACACCGGTGATCCCGCCCTGCGACGCGGTAGTGTTGGGTGCAAAGATTGAGAGTTGAAGGGGGCTGTTGTTGCCGGTGGGAATATCGAGTACTTCCTGAGTCGAGTACTCATTGGTGATGGTGGAAGTGGTGGTTTGCACCTCGGTTACACCAGCATTCACTTCTACGGATTCGTTCGGTGCACCAACCGAAAGGGTTATATTGCGATCGGCGACGCTGTTTGCAGATACCAATACATCGGTGGTTACGCTCTGCCGGAAGCCCGCGCTCTCGACCTTGACCGTATACGGCCCCGGAAGTAACGTCGGGAATTCGTATCCTCCGCTTCCGCTGCTGAGGGTGTGTTCCTCAACACCGGTCTGTTGGTTCGTGGCAGTGATCTTCGCACTGGTGACGGCCGCGCCATTTTGATCGCTAACCTGTCCCCGGAGCGTCCCCGAGATTCGCTGCGCGCTCGCACTGGACGAGACTATCGTCAGAAACACTACGAGGCTGGTGGCGGCTGGTACAAAGCCTGAAAGCTTCAGAACACACGGCACCCTTTTTGCAAGAGATCTCATTCCATCCTCCTGGTGGTTGAAGGCGCAACCGGCACGAACGCGCCAACCAAGGAAAAGCACGCGTTCGTCCCACCTGGCTTTGGCTTCCATTTTTGGGATGGGTCGCGGCTCACCAAGGACGTAATGCCGAGTTCGTTGGACGAGTAGCAGGATTTGTTACCCACGGCAACCAGCAAGGATGTTCACCACGGATACGCGATCTACATCATTTGGAAGATTCCTTGAACGTTAGCTATGAAAACGTGGAATGTTGCTCGGCAGCTTGACCCGCACCTTCGAGGTCAACGCAGCAAGTACAACATAGGGATGAGTGCACTTTAAATAGGGATTAATCGTGGATGACGGGTTGGTATGATCTCAGAACGAAAGCCTCAGAGGGGGGACTCTTTATGACCGAGAGCGCGGTATTTCCAAACGGGCTTTTGGTGATGAAGGGCTCTCCTGGTGAACATTCCCTGCCGGCCAGTGAACAACCATTTTCCCTGAAGGATTGGCGGCCGTGGGCCGCAAGCTTCGGCTTCTTCTGGTCCCTCTATCTTTGTGGCGCAATCACCATGCTTTCGTTCGAGCACGTGGGGGGAAGCAAGTTCATGGTGGAAGAGATTTTGATTCTGCCGATCATTCAAGACACGGTTTTTGCAGTCCTCGCCCCCCTAGTCTTTATCATTGCGACGCGCTTTCCAATCCAGCCTCAAAACCGGATCCGAAGATCGCTCCTGTATGTGGGTGGGGGCATCCTGTTCACCGTCGTTCACGTACTGTTGCGCGCTCTCTGTTATCCCGCATGGGAGGCAGAAGCAAAGAAGTACGAGTGGGCGCTTTTCAATTGGCCCGCCTTCCATTTTTCCTTTCACTGGGCTCCTCTTGAGCGCCTACTCCTGTGGAACCTGGTCGAGGACGTCTTCGCCATCTACATTCCGATCGTGGTGATCGCTCACGCGGCCTTGTATTATCGCCGCTTTCGCGAGCGCGAACTCCGTACCGCGCACCTTCAGGCCCAGCTCAGTGACGCCAAGCTGCTGGCGCTCAAGAACCAACTTCAGCCCCATTTCCTGTTTAATACCCTGCACTCCATTTCTTCGCTGATGCTCACCGATGTGCGCGCAGCCGACACCATGATCGCCCGTCTCAGCGACCTTTTGCGCATGAGTTTGAAAGACGATGGCCGTCACTTGACAACCTTAAAACGCGAGTTGGAGTTCACCCAGGCTTATGTAGACATAGAGAAGATCCGTTTTGGGCGAAGATTGACGGTGAACTTCGACATCGAACCCGAGGCCCTGGACGCCGAGGTGCCTCATCTGTTGTTGCAACCTTTGGTTGAAAACTCCATCAAGCACGGGATTTCGAAGTCGAACGCGGGAGGCGAGGTCATGGTGCGAGCGCAAGTAATCGGGGCCAAAGTCAGCCTGAACGTAACCGACCGACTCTTCGAACCCGCAGAAAGCAACCCGACCGTTCCGAAAACAGGCATCGGACTCGCGGGAGCGCGAGAACGTCTAAGGACGCTCTACGGTGAAGACCACGGCTTCGAAAGCCGCGCCATGGCTGGTGGTGTCTTCGAAGTAAATATCTTGCTACCATTTCGCACCCACGAACGTCTGATGCCCTATGGATCTCGAATGGAGGGAGTCGCAATCGTTGGGTCCTGAGCTGTCCTCACTTCCCGCTTCATTGCGTACCGTCATCGTGGATGACGAAAAACCTGCGCGTGAGAAGCTCTCGATCCTGCTTGCGCCCGAGTCCGATATCAAGGTCGTCGCCGCGTGCGAAAATGGCGCTTCTGCCATCGCGGCATTGCAGGAGACCAAACCCGATCTTCTTCTCCTTGATATAAGCCTGCCGGACATGGATGGTTTTGCAGTTTTGAAGGCTTTGCCTGCTCAGGAATTGCCGGTGGTCATCTTCACGACTGCCTATGACCACTACGCCATCCGAGCATTTGAAGCGCACGCCCTGGATTACCTTCTGAAACCGTTTGACCACCAGCGCCTGCGGGAGGCTCTCCACCGGGCCAGGCTAGCGGTTCGCACGCAAACCGAGCGCGTTCTAACCAACAAATTGCTCACGATTTTACAGGGCACTCGTGCGGGTTCCGCGGACCGCCGCTTTCTCGTCAGATCCGGCGGGCGTGTGGTTTTCCTTGCCTACGACGAAGTAGAGTGGGTCGAAGCCGCGGCCAATTACGTTCGGTTACACGCTGGCAAGGCTTGTCACACGCTGCGCGGGAGCATTGGCACGATCGCCCTAAAGCTCCCAGACAATCAATTCGTCCGAATTCATCGCTCGACCATCGTGAATGTGAAAACCATCAAGGAATTGCAACCTTGCAACAGCGGGGAGTTCATCGTGGTACTGCAAAGCGGCAAGGAACTCTCGTGCAGCCGGGGTTATGCTGCCGAGCTGCGGCGCCTTATTGAAAACACTCCTGTGCTCTAGGGAGATTGTTCTGCGGACTTTCACGCGCCAACTGCCAGACCGACCTGCCGTGTTCGAAGCCGCGCACTACCAGATGACGGTGCTCCATATTCCGCAGCACGCTCATGACTGAAGCCATCGGACATTTGTGATTCACAAGCAGGTCGGGATCCAGTTTGTTCACGGCGGCGCAAACATCGCTCACAGAATACGGATGGAGCGCGTATTCGAGCACAGAATGGCAAGCTTCGCTCAATCCTCGCTTGTACTTGCGGGATTCCGGACGCGCGAATTTCAGAACCTCAGGGCTCGCGACCTGCGGGCCATAGATCAATGACAATCCATAGAGGGTTGACTTGATCGCTGCAATCTGGCTCTCCAGGTCCTTCAACTCTGCCGTCAATGCTTCTAGTTTCTGCCGGACGGTGCCTCCCGGGAACTCTAGGAGATTGGGCGCTCCCATCTGAGCTAAGTACTCGGCGATACTCACCATGCCCACGACTCACCTCACAATCGCAAGTATAAGGAGTTATTAGATGAATTCATGGCATGAGGGATGAGCACAGCCTGGCCTGCAATTGGAGCTCTCCTCCTGGTGACGAATGCACGCCGCCCCAAGGAGGATCCCCCGAGAAGAGCGAGCCGGCCGTCCAAGTCCCCGAGAGCACAATTCGTCCCTATTCACGCAGTGTCTGCACCAGTAGGTCGCCCGCCCACTCACCCGGCATGACACAATTTCTTCTATGCCCCGAAAGGATCCCGAGCTCTCACAGACGGTTCCCGACATAGTTCGGGATCTTGTGCGGCGAGCAGAATCGAAACTAGCGGAACTCGAAGCCAGAAAGCAGTACCTTCGTCGCCGCGTGCAAGCGCTTCGGTTCCTGGCGAGCCACAATGCAGAAACCCAGCCCGCGGAGCGGCAGGAAAATACGGCTCCCCCTCTCGCCACCTCGGATTGCGATTTCAAGCGGAGCCCCAGAGACCGCGAGTCCGGGAAACTCACCACCAGGTTGCGGCGGGCCTGCCGCATCGCGCTGATGGAGAGCGACGTTCCCCAAACTTCTCCGGAAATCTATGCCCGAATCTCGAAACGTGGATCGCTTCTGTTTCAGGGTTCTATGGATCCTTTGCACGTAATCTCTCGAGAACTGGAATTGATGGCGAAAGAATCCGAGATCATTTGCCGGGTCCTCGATGGAGAGAAACACTGGCACCGGCCCTCTGTAAAATAGCCACCCCAAGTAGCTTCCCTGGTTTATCTCGATTGCCGCGATTGGCTTTTCCTCATCCCTGTCCTAAACTTTCAACCGTGTCTGGAGGGCAATGTGAGAACGATGAAAGGACCGGCGATTTTCCTCGCCCAGTTTGCCGGGGATGCTTCGCCGTTCAACAATCTGAACGAGATTTCCCGTTGGGCTGTGTCTCTTGGCTACAAAGGGGTGCAGATTCCCACTTGGGATACCCGCTTATTTGACCTAAGCAAAGCCGCCGAGAGCCGTGGATATTGCGACGAAATCCAAGGAATGCTGAAGTCGAATGGAGCCGAGGTAACGGAACTCTCTACCCATCTGCAGGGGCAGTTGATTGCCGTCCATCCGGCTTACGATGAGGCGTTCGATGGCTTTGCGCCACCATCTGTTCGGGGAAATCCTTCTGCTCGCCAGAAATGGGGGGCAGAGCAACTCCGCCTCGCGGCCCGTGCTTCGGCGAATTTCGGATTGAAAGCCCATGTCACGTTTTCGGGCGCCTTCGCATGGCCCTACATTTATCCCTGGCCACAGCGTCCGCCAGGGCTGATTGAGACTGCATTCGACGAGTTGGCCAAGCGCTGGAAGCCGATTCTCGACGTGTATGAAGAAGCCGGCATTGATCTCTGCTTTGAGTTGCATCCCGGCGAGGATCTCCATGATGGCATCAGTTTTGAGATGTTCCTCGAGCGGGTTGGCGGACATAAGAGATGCAACATCCTATTTGACCCGAGCCACTTCGTTCTCCAGCAACTCGATTACTTGGAATTTATCGACCTCTACCATGACCGGATCAAGATGTTTCACGTGAAAGACGCCGAGTTTCGCCCGAGCGGACGCCAGGGAGTTTACGGCGGATATCAGTCCTGGATTGCTCGGGCCGGCCGATTCCGCTCGCTCGGCGATGGCCAGGTTGATTTCCGTGGCATCTTTTCCAAACTTGCCCAGTACGACTTTGAAGGGTGGGCGGTGCTTGAGTGGGAATGTTGCCTGAAAAATAGCGAACAGGGCGCGAGGGAAGGTGCGCCCTTCATCGCCCAGCACATTATTCAGACAGCCGAGCGCGCCTTTGATGATTTTGCAAAGTCTGGTGCTGACCTCGAGGCGAACCGTAGAATGTTGGGCTTAAGTCGAAAGGAAAGCACTCATGGCAATTGAGGGCAGCAGTCAAGGACAGAGCGGGCGCTTACGGCTGGGGATGGTTGGTGGCGGACCCGGTGCTTTTATCGGCGCCGTTCACCGCATCGCGGCACGGCTCGACGACCGATATGAGCTGCTGGCAGCGGCTCTGAGTTCGGATCGCGAGAAAAGCCTCGCAGGCGCAAAAGAGCTGAATATCCCGCGGGCCTATGGCAGCTTTCAGGAAATGGTCTCTGCCGAATCGAAATTGCCCGACGGCATCGAAGTGGTTTCAATCGTCACCCCGAACCACATGCACCATGCTCCCGCCAAGGCGTTCCTTGAAGCCGGCATCGATGTCATCTGCGATAAACCCCTAACCACGTCGCTCGAGGATGCTTTAGACCTGGCCATGACCGTAAAGCGCACGGGACTCGTATTTGGCCTGACGCACAACTACACCGGACATCCACTGGTACGACAAGCACGCGAAATGGTGGCGGCCGGAGAACTCGGTCCGATCCGGCTGGTTCAAGTCGAATACGTGCAGGACTGGCTTTCCACTCCGCTTGAGAAAACCGGACAAAAGCAAGCTGCGTGGCGTACCGACCCTGCGCGCAGCGGGCCGGGCGGGTCGCTCGGCGACATCGGCACACACGCTTACAATCTGGCGTGCTTTGTGACGGGATTGACTTGCGAGAAGGTCGCCGCCGATGTGAGTACCTTTGTTCCCGGGCGACGCCTGGACGACAATGTTCACATGATGCTTCGGTTCTCGGGTGGGGCAAAAGGCAGCCTGTGGGCAACTCAGGTTGCGCCGGGAAACGAAAACAACCTACGGCTTAGGGTTTATGGAGAAAAGGCGGGGATGGAGTGGCAGCAGGAGAATCCCAACGAACTCAGCTTTACACCGCTGGGGCAACCGAAACAGACGATCCGGCGTGGCAGCGCTGGCACGGGACGGGCGGCAGCCCATGCGACTCGTATTCCCAGCGGACATCCGGAAGGATATCTGGAGGCATTCGCGCAGCTGTATGCCGATTTGGCAGAGCAAATCGTTTCGCGTCGCGAAAAACGTGCCCCCAATCCGTTGTCATTGTTGGTGCCAAGTGTCGAAGATGGGGTGGAGGGCGTGAGATTCATCCAAGCAGCGCTCGAATCATCCCGCAATGCCTCAGCCTGGACTCCGATTTCGCGGTGATGGTCGAAAAAATCGGCACTACGGAATTGTGAAATCGCGCTACTCCCGTTATCATTTCGCGAGATGGAAGCCCACGTTGTCACCCATCCGGAAGGGCAGTCCCGTTCGTCCACTTCCCAACTCAGCCGGCGTGAACTGATTCGAGCTGCGCTCTTTGCTAGCGTCGCGCCGATCTTAGGCCCAACCTTCTCGGTCGCGCAGGCCGTTTCCTCTGGACTGACCGCGGCGGCGCGGGGGGAGGACGGATCAGAGTTCCTAAGCAACCCCAACTGGAAACCCGCCTTTTTGAACGAGCACCAGAACCTGACCCTGATCACTCTGAGCGATGTGATCATCCCTGCGACCGAAACTCCGGGGGCGAAGGAAGCTCTCGTCAACCGCTACCTCGACCTTCTTCTCTCGGTCCAGCCAGCAGAGTTCCAGCGCCGTTTCACCGATACTTTGGCCTTCCTTGATGGCGAAAGCCAGAAAGAATTTGGAGGCGACTTCCTTAAGCTCACTCCCGAGAACCAAGTGTGGGTATTGAATCAATGGGCATATGCACGTGAAAACAGCCGCTGGACCGAACGCCACAGCAGACATGGCGAACCCCAAGAGGCAGGTCAGCAAAATTTCGAACTGCTCAAGACGCTGATCGCAACCGGGTATTACGAATCGGAGATTGGCCAAAAGGAACTCGGCTGGGACGGCGAGATGACCCACGGCCCTTATCTCGGATGTCAGCACCCTGCAGCAACTCATAGCTAAGCGATGCCAAACGACGCCTTGCAACCAACCTACGATGTGATTGTTGTCGGCTCCGGTGCTACCGGCGGCTGGGCGGCAAAACGGCTTTCCGAAGCAGGCTTGAAGGTCGCTCTCCTGGAAGCTGGACGGGCGGTTACGCCCCGGGAATTCACCGAGCACATGCCGGTGTTTCAGCTGAAGTATCGGGGCAGAGATCCTGAGATCGCAAAGACCCGCCCCATCCAGCAGCAGTGCTATGCCTGCATGGAATACAACTACGAATGGTTCGTCAACGACTTGGAGAATCCTTACAGCACGCCTCAAGACCGTCCGTTCACCTGGCAGAGGCTTCGTGTGCTCGGTGGGAGGTCACTTGTCTGGGGACGCCATAGCTATCGCTTGAGCGACGTGGATTTCAAAGCTGCGAGCCGGGACGGCTACGACATCGACTGGCCCATTTCCTACGCGGATCTGGCGCCTTATTACGACATCGTGGAACGGTACGTGGGGATCAGCGGAGCTGCCGAGAAAAACGAGATGCTTCCCGATGGGCAGTTCCTGCCGCCCATGAAAATGAGTTGCGGAGAGGTGCGCCTGCGGGAAAGCATGCAAAAGAAGTTTGGACGCACGATGACCATGGGGCGGGTAGCCATTTTGACGCAGCCCCACAACGGCCGCGCGCCGTGCCACTACTGCGGGCCTTGTGAGCGCGGCTGCATGACGTTTTCCTATTTCAGCAGCCCGTTCACCACCGTGAAGGACGCTCTCAAAACCGGCAACTGTACTTTGATCACAGATGCGATCGTCAGTCATATCGACATGGACACCGCGAGCAACAAGGCGAGCGGCGTCACTTTTGTGACTCGCGCAACCAAAGAAAGCAAGCAGGTGCGCGCCAGGGCCGTGGTTGTGTGTGCACAGGCGCTAGAGTCGACGCGCATCTTGCTGAATTCTTCGACCCGCGAATATCCCAAGGGGCTGGGGAATTCAAGCGGACTCCTGGGGCACTATCTGATGGACCATGTGGTGGGTGGGGGGGCGAGCGGAACGTTCGAGGATTTGAAGGCCGAGCCCACGGCAAATCCTCCACATCGTCCTACCGGAGTTTACGCGGTGCGCTTCCGCAACACTCCAGCGACAGGCAAGCACCCGCACTTCATCCGGGGCTACGGCTATCAGGGAGCCTCGATGCCTTCCTTCAATTTGGAGGCACCCGGAATTGGGGCTGCGTACAAGAAAGCGGTGAAGCAAGGCACGTACGGCGTTTCGCTCGGCGCCTTTGGAGAGTCGCTCGCACGATTCGATAATTTCTGCGAAATCGATCCCAGCCTCAAGGACGCATGGGGCATCCCCGCGCTGCGCATCAGCATGGCACACGGAAAAAACGAAGCCGACATGATGCAGGATGCGGCAGTCAGCGCAGCGGAAATGCTCGAGGCGGCCGGGGCAAGAAACATCCGAATCACCACCGGAACGGAAATGCCCGGCATGGCGATCCATGAGGTCGGAACCGCACGAATGGGCACGGACAGTAAGAAATCCGTCCTGACTCCCTTTTGCCAGTCGCACGACGTTTCGAACGTGGTCGTGGCGGATGGGTCGTGTTTCGTTTCCTCGGCGTGCCAGAATCCAACGCTTACCATGATGGCGCTTGCGGTTCGCGCCTGCGATCATCTGGCGGAGCGATTTCGTCGCAATGAAGTCTAGAAAAAAACACCAGGCGGAATTCTATGAGACATGAGTTCACACGTCGTCAGTTTGTCGAGATGGGAGCCGTTGCCGGATTGAGTCTGACGGCTTCAAGAGGGCTTTTTGCCGCAAGCAAAAAGTCCGTACTGGTTTTTACCAAGTCTTCAGGGTTTGAACACGACGTCGTAAAACTCCGAGACGGCAAACCCAGCATCATGGAGGATGCGGTCTCTCAATTGGGGCAAAAGCACGGCTTTCAGGTCACTGCGACCAAAGATGGCAGGATTTTCGATTCCCCAGACTTTCGCGAACACGCCGCGGTCATCTTCTTCACCACCGGCGATTTGACGACTGCAGGAACCGACAAGAATCCGCCCATGTCGGCAGCAGGAAAACAAAAGCTGCTCGATTCCATTCATGGCGGAATGGGGTTTGTTGGCATTCACGCGGCGAGCGACACCTTTCACACCCAGCCCGATCCCCAAGATCGCTCCAACCGCTACATCGCTCATGGGGAACAATCCGATCCCTACTTGCGGATGTTAGGGGGAGAGTTCATCACTCATGGCAGCTCTCCGCGACTGCAGGATACAAATCTGGTTGTGAACGATCCAGGATTTCCAGGTCTTGAAGGTGTGTCCTCTCCCGTCAAATTCAACGACGAATGGTATTCACTCAAGGATTTCAGGACCGATATGCACGTAATCCTGACTCTCGACACAAAAGGAATGAGCGGTAAGCCTTATGAGCGCCCTCCCTACCCTATGACGTGGACGAGGATGGAAGGCAGGGGGCGTGTCTTCTTTACGGCAATCGGTGATCGTCCTGAAAACTGGTTGAGTCCGTTCTTTCTGAACCTTCTCGGCGGCGGAATCCGATGGGTGATTGGAGATGCCAAGGCATCCGTCCAACAGAATCTCCAGCAGGCTGCACCCGGATACGCGGAAATCCCGCCCAAAGGCTAAGGAACGATCAGGAGCTTTACCGTTCGTCACGGGTCTAAGCCGTCCTGAGCTTTCTTCAACAAGGCAGCCCTCGCGCCTAAGAACGTATCGCCCGAATCACCGGTCTTCCGGAATGATTAGGAGTTGTTCAATAAGCGCAGCTCTTTGCATACTTGGTTTATAAAACGCTTTTCTAGTTTCAGCGATCCCCACTTCTGCTATCAAAGTCGAAGCCCGTGTTGAAAACATGGGCCTTTTCACATCCTTCTCCATCACAAAATTATCAGCCCTAGCACGATTGTGGTACTTACCTTGCTCTTGATTAGCAGCAAGCGCCTTGCGTAGCTTTCACCCCCCTGTCCGCGCAAGGTGTGCCGTCTCCCGGACTAGAAGATTTGGGCATTTAGCCGGTACTTGGTCGTCCTGACAGCTGAGGGACCTTCGCATCCGGCCTTAGGGGAAGTGCCAAGCCCGTCCTCCCTCACTCGGGCCTTCCCAGCCTCAAGTCTCGATTCCGGCCACAACGACGACGGTGTCCGCACGCCATGAAACGAGGTCGATCATGAAGTTCGTCTCCAAGTATCTGTGGATCATCTGCGTCTTTGCCGGTCTTTTCACTTTGGCCGGAAGCTTGAAGGCAACTTTGCCGCAACCGGTAATCGGAACCTGGAATTCCACCAATTCGCTGACGCAAGCGCGGGCGAATGCCGCCAGCGTCCTGCTGCCCGACGGACGAATCTTGATAGCAGGTGGAGAAAGCGGTGGCGGCCCCTTGCAATCAGCCGAGATCTTCGGGACGAACGGCATCGTGTCGTCTGCGACCTCGATGAATGTAGCCCGCAGCCATCACTTTGCCGTTGCGCTCAGTGACGGCCGCGTGCTCGTTGGAGGTGGGACAACGGCAGGCGGGGGCACTACAAATTCGGCCGAGATTTATGACCCAATGAGTGACACCTGGGCATCGGCAGCGGCAATGACCAGCGCGCGTGCTAATGCAACCGCCGTGCTGCTTCAGGATGGCCGTGTACTCGTCGCTGGTGGCGACAACGCCGGCGCCCCCAACAATTCGATTGAAATTTTCGATTCCTCGTCTGGCACCTTCAGCTTTGCCGGAACCATGTCCGATTCGCGCACTCAGCAGGCCATGGCCGTGCTGCAAGATGGCCGCGTCCTGATCGTTGGCGGTACCGACGGCACCAATCCTCTGTCTTCATCCGATATTTACGATCCGTCGTCGGGCGACGTCAGTGCTGGACCGAATCTTGCGACCCCACGCTATGCCGCGAGTGCGACCACGCTGCTCAATGGAGATGTCGCGGTGGTTGGCGGTGCCGGTAGCGACGGGAACGGCGGAACGGCTGACATCGCTTCTATCGAAATCTTCGACTCGTCTTCCGGTGCGTTCAAATCTGCGGGTGCGAGCCTGGCCACCGCTCGGGAAGGACATCAGGCGTTTCTGCTTCCGAATAACAACGGCGTCCTCGTCGTAGGTGGAAGCTCCGGCGGGACGGCCCAGGCGTCTTCGGAACTCCTGATGCCACAAGTTTCGACCAGCAACGGCGCATGGTCCTACGCGGTTTCCGCGACTGGATCGCTGAACAGCGCCCGTGCCGTCGCCTCCGGGTCAGCGAACCAGAAGAATGGGCCGACGTCTTCGGTCTCGCCCAAGCCTGGCCTCGTGATTCTTGGTGGTGGCAACGACGCCAGCGGCACTCCTCTGGCCTCAACCGAAGCCTATGGATACGCCACAGTTCAAACCGATCAGGCCGACTATCCTCCCGGGACGACGGTCAACGTTACCGGCAGCGGCTTCCAGCCGAATGAATATGTGGCAATCACTCTGGTCGAATCACCTTTGTTCGACACCCATGGACCGTACACCGCCCAAGCCGACGCAAACGGCAATATTTCAGATTCCAGCTTCACGACCGATGCGCATGACGTAAACATACGGTTCTGGCTTAGCGCTGTGGGGAGCCAGTCCGGAGTGGTGGCAGAGAACACGTTCACAGATGCGGCAGGGGACACTGTCAGTACGGCAGTCTCGTGCTCACCAAACAGTATGACGGCGGGCGCATCCACGACCTGCACCGCAACAGTACAAAACACTCAAGCTGGTGCGCCGAACGGTTTCCCTCAAGGTACGGCCACATTCCAGTACAACGGGACGGGCGGCACGTTTAGCTTTAGCCCGGCTACGGGGCAATGCACCGTCGCTCAGATCGGCCCGACGAACTCAAGCTGTTCGGTCACGTTCACGCCCGATCAAGCCGGCAGCGGGAACATTAAGGTTAACTTCAACTCTGCGGATCAGAACAAATGGAAGAATGACACCAGCCCGAACTTTGCGATAACTGTCACCGCCGGCGCATTCAGTCAGCTGCAACTACTTGTGCCCGGCGAAACGGCAGCAGCCGGCACGAGCACCGGCAAGACCGGAACGCCTAGTGCCCGCACTGCTGGCGTCGCTTTCAACGTCACCGTAAATGCAGTCGACGGAAACTGGAACCTGATTAACTCAGTGACCCAAACAGTCCAGATCACATCCAGTGACGCTGCGGCGGTACTGCCAGCGAATGCAGCCCTCGTCGGTGGCACACGTTCATTCAGTCTAACGCTCAAGACCACACCATCGCAGACGATAACCGCTACTGACCTGACAGACGGGACTAAAGCGCCGAGTACAAGTCCCCTGATACCTGTCAACGCTGCCACAGCGAACAAGCTAGCGTTTGGCCAACAGCCAACTGATGCCAATGTCGGAGCGACGATTACGCCTGCGGTTACAGTCCAAGTTCAAGACCAGTTCGGCAACCTAGTTACGACCAGCAACGCATCAGTCACACTGTCGATCAAGCCTGGCACTGGCACAAGCGGCGCGACTCTGGCTTGCACAACTGGACTCACCCATAACGCGAGCAACGGAGTAGTAACCTTTCCCGATTGCAACATCAACACCGCTGGTCAGAATTATCAGCTGCATGCGACAGCTACCTCGCTAACCGCGGCCGACAGCAGCACATTCAACGTCATCAGCCCGATCAGCAAGTTGGCCTTTACAACTGGTCCATTCACAGGCGTGATCAACCAGTGCCTTGGTCCTATCACTGTTCAAACGCAAAATGCTGGCAGCACTGGAATTAACCCTACATCTCCTGTACAGGTTGATTTGAGCGTTACTTCAGGCGGAACCGGTGCGTTCTTCTCCGATAGCAGCTGCACTTCAGGCATTAGCAACGTGAGCATTCCCACGACAGCAAGTTCGGTGAATTTCTTCTTCAAAGGAACATCCTCAGGTTCGCCCATAATCCAAGGCGCTGACCACGCTTTAGTGCTTACTTCTGCTACGCAGACAGAAACGATCAACAAGCGCGCGACCACGACCGGCGTAACGCTCACCCCGAGCACCGTCGCTGTCGGGCAAGCAAGCACGATTGCCGTGACCATCACCGATACCGATGCCGCGCCGCAGTCTAATCCGCAGGGTACGATCGCGTTTACGTCCACTGATAGCACAGACGTGTTCGGAACCTGCACTCTGGCTCCGAATGGCGGCAACGCAGCAACGTGCTCAACCACGGTGACGCCGGCGCACGTTGGCACCAGTCCACATGGAATTACAGCGACCTTTATTGCAACGGACACAACGCATTCAGGCAGCAACAATACGCCCGCAGCCTCGCTGACAGTTAACAAGGCCGACCAGACGATCAGTTTTGCTGCCCTCGGTAACAAGACTTACGGAGATCCATCGTTCATCGTGAGTGCGACAGGCGGAGCATCTGGAAACCCGGTGTCGTTCACGGCCGGTCCGGCAGCTGTATGCAATGCCGGTGGGACGAACGGCAGCACGATCACGATAGCGGGCGCCGGCACTTGTACCGTTACGGCCCATCAAGTCGGCGACGCTGACTACAACGCCGCGACGGATGTGCCGCAGAGCTTCACAGTCGCCAAGGCAAATGCAACCGTCGTAGTGACGCCCTACACCAATGTCCCCTATGACGGCCAGCAGCACACCGCGGCGGTTACTTCCATCACGGGCGTGAACGGGGAGACGGGAGCGACGGTGGGTACGGTCGACGTAAGCCACACCACCCACACCAACGCCGGACCCTACGCGAGCGACTACTGGACTTTCA
>Ga0105238_10000557_pt1 | contig 38992 bp, 34 predicted proteins | sample KBSC34metaG_FD_81526 | JGI IMG/M metagenome (GOLD analysis project Ga0105238, IMG submission 81526) | Corn rhizosphere microbial communities from Kellogg Biological Station, Michigan, USA - KBS C3-4 metaG | ecosystem: Host-associated > Plants > Roots > Rhizosphere > Soil | place: Michigan, USA...
TCTTGTCTGTTGCCGGCGGTCTTGTGATCAGCCAATACTATCCAAGTCTTACTATTCGAACAGTAACAATCAATCTCGCGTTGGGACCTACCGTAATTTCGGTGGCGACTTTGCTGTTTATGTTCAGCTACTTGCGAAAAAAGATCTAGGCACTCGATATTAAGTGTTATGCGATGAGGCATTTGCTGCACCTGCTTGTCTAATCAATACCCTCCTCTTGAGAGTCAAGCAACAATCCACTTCCATTCGGAATGCTCGAGACGCGAATGGTATAATCCGGTCAGTTACTCGATTATCGCAGCTGGCTGCCGGAGCAGCAGCGATTTCCCAACCTCAAAACGTTTTGAATCTCCAGCATTAAAACCAACCATTCGTTTTCCTAGGTGCGGGAGGTAAAGCAATGGGACACAACGGAGCGCCGAGTGCAACCACTACGGCCATTCAACCGGACAGGGCCGAACAAGCTCTCAAGCGATCACTCAAAGAGTTGTCCGATCTGAAATTCGCCCTCGATGAATCCGCGATTGTAGCCATCACTGATCAGCGCGGGACAATTACCTATGTAAATGAAAAGTTCTGTGAGATCTCACAGTATTCGAAAGAGGAACTGCTCGGACAGGACCACCGCATAATCAACTCCGGCTATCACCCAAAAGAATTTATCAGAGATCTCTGGACAACAATTGCGAACGGCAAAGTCTGGCGAGGCGAAATTAAGGACCGCGCCAAAGATGGCTCCTTCTTCTGGATTGACACGACCATTGTCCCCTTCCTGGATGACAACACCGCGCCGGCCCAATACATCGCTATCTGCTACGACATTACCAGTCGCAAACATGCCGAAGAGGCACTCCTTGAGTCCGAGCAACGCTTTCGCTCAGTCGCAGATTCCGCTCCCGTTCTGATCTGGATATCCGGGACTGACAAACTCTGCAACTACTTCAACGAACCGTGGCTGGATTTCACTGGCCGGACGCTTGAGGAAGAGCTAGGCAATGGCTGGACTGAAGGAGTTCGCGCCGAGGACCTCTCCGGATGTCTCAAGACCTATACGACATCTTTCGCGGCCCGACGTGAGTTTCGAATGGAATACCGGCTTCGGCGTCGAGACGGGGAATACCGCTGGCTTTTGGACCATGGTGTGCCACGTGTTGCAGCCTCGGGAGAATTTCTGGGCTATATCGGGTCATGCATTGATATCACAGAGTTCAGGAGTGCGACCGAACGGATTCGCGAGCAAGCAAATCTTTTAGACCATGCGCGAGATGCAATTGTGGTAGCCGATCTGGACGATCACATCGTTTACTGGAACCTCAGCGCGCAAAGACTGTTCGGTTGGTCAGCCGAGGAGGTGACTGGCAAGAGCGTGGGTGAGGTGTTTTATCCAAGCGGCGGGTCGCAATTTAATCAAGCTAAACTCACGCTGACGGAAAAAGGGCAGTGGCATGGAGAACTTTTCCTTCGGTGCGAGGATGGCGCGGAAATCACGGTCGATAGTCGGTGGACCCTCGTGCGGGCCGAAGGTGAGGAACCCAAAGCGGTCTTGATGATTAATACCGATATCACGGAGAAGAAGAGGATCGAAGACCAGGCGCTACGGTCTCAGCGCATGGAGTCGATAGGCAGCCTGGCGGGAGGCATAGCCCATGATCTCAACAATGTTCTCTCGCCAATCATGATGTCGCTTGAAGTGCTTCAAATGAAATACCCGGACGAAGAGAGCAAGGTGTGGCTGCAGATACTCCAGGCTAGCGCTGCGCGAGGAGCGAGTATGGTTAAGCAAGTGCTCTCATTTGCCCGCGGAAACGCAGGTAAGCGTGTGGTCTTTCAGCCTAGGCATGTCCTTGCTGATTTATCTCGCATTTTACGAGAGACTCTTCCAAAATCGATTGAGGTTCAGTTGGATGTCCCACGTGATCTTGGCGCGATCAATGCGGATACTACTCAAGTCAATCAAGTCCTGATGAACCTCTGTGTCAACGCCAGGGACGCAATGGCGAACGGGGGCAGGTTAACAATTAGAGCTGAGAATACCACTCTGGATGCGAACTACTCGCAAATGAAACCCGAGGCTCACGCCGGTGATTTCGTTAAAATTGTGGTTTGCGATACCGGCACGGGCATGAAACCCGAAGTCATCGCTCGGATATTCGATCCTTTCTTTACAACGAAGGAAATCGGACGAGGTACGGGGCTAGGCTTATCATCGACGTTATCGATAGTGAAGAGTCACGACGGATTTATTGACGTCAAGAGTGAGTTCGGCAAAGGGACTGAAATAGCAGTCTATTTTCCTGTTTCAAGAGATCTCGAGGAACCACCGCATGCGGTTGATGCGGTTGAACTGCTGTGTGGCCATGGTGAGCTGGTCCTTGTCGTCGACGACGAAGAATCGATCAGACAGATTACTAAAAGTACTTTGGAGACGTTCGGCTATCGAGTGTTGACCGCTTCCGACGGAACTGAAGCTCTGGCTCAATATGCAACAAACCGTAATGTTGCGGTTGTGATCACCGATCTGGTTATGCCTTTTATGGACGGAGTGGCAACTATTCGAGCGTTACGGCGACTGGATCCGGCCTTAAAAATCATTTGTACGAGTGGCCTGTCAGACGACACGAGGACCGTGACGATCACTCGCGCCGAGGTAAATGCGTTTCTAACAAAGCCTTACACCGCCAAACAGTTGCTGAAAGCGCTCGCTGAAGTTCTCTAAACCTTAATATTCCGATAGCGCAAAGTTCCTCACGTTCGTGCGCAAAAGCCCGCATCCATCGCCTGCTGTTTCACGCCGCTCCGCCAATCTTTGAGTGTCTAATAAGAGATGAGCTTGAGTTTGCATGGGCATATGTATTGCACGAAGCAAGCCGGCGACAAGAAAAAAGAAAGAGGCGCAACTGTAAGGGTTCTACGGTGAGCCGCGGTCGCTTCTAAATGCAACGTTGCTGTTTGAAAGAAAGAGGATTGAGTTATGGAAGCCAGAGGGCGCGGCGAAAAGGCCGCATAGCAAGACCGGTTGGAACCGGTTGTCACTGGCGAAGCAGTGGCGTCCTAACCCTGCCGAAGTTCGTTGCAGAGCCGCAACGAGCGGGCATGAGATCAAGCTTGCAGGGGAAACGGGCGAGGCTTGCGGGAGAGTTACACTTCCCAATAGGAGCTCGTCACGGAAGCCGAGACGGTCAGACGGTTAATGTCGAATCCGAGATCCAATCCATAAACGCACCTACGTAACTAAGTGGTACGGGAGATCAGCGGAATGCAAAGAGTAATCTTTGCAAACTGCCCGTGACTTGTGGGTTCTGGTTGCGAGTCGTAAGGGGCTGCGGAGTCTTCGCAAACTTCGCGGATAAATCTCAGGCCTGTTTAGTCAGGTTAACAGGATCGGAAGGAGACCTAAGTCGGCGGGTAAATTGCTATGCGAGCTACGCCGGATTCCGCAGTGGCTCCCACCTTTGGGTGGGTTTAGGCAGGCTGAATTGCCAATGGCACATGCGGGGCAGAGTGGTCATAGTAGTCGATGGAGTAATGTCCATCCAGGGAGACGGTAGCGCCGTTCACAAGGCAAAGGACCACAGTCGTGCGTTGTCTCCACAAGGAATATCCTACAACTGCGTTGTAGGTTTTTCGAAATGGAGATAGTTGCGCGCGATGGAGAGCTGGATGCGCTGAAAGGTGCCCGTCCAGTTCGGGAAGCGCTTCATTGAGACCGCTTGTTCTGCGCGAACAAGTATGGCGCGATGATTCTACTTCATAGAGCACATAGCAATATCGCAGACACAGATCTGCGAGACAGAGTCGAGCGACAGCTCGACTGGGAACCGGAAATTACGTCAACGGACATCGGCGTCGCGACTGACAATGGTGTTGTCACGTTGACAGGGTTTGTTGATTCGTACGCGGAGAAGTTGGCCGCTGAACGCGTCACGCTCAAGACGTATGGCGTGAGTGCAGTTGCCAATGAGATTCAGGTAAAGCTGCTGTTCAAAAAGACTGACACTGACATTGCGTCAGCAGCGTTGGATGCGTTGCAAGCGCGCATCGATGTTCCCCACGACAAGATCAAACTGACTGTGAAGGACGGTTGGATCACGCTCGAAGGAAACGTCGATTGGTACTACCAGAAGAATGCCGCTGAGTTCGCCGTGAAGTATTTGTCAGGTGTGAAGGGCATAACCGACAACATCAAGCTCAAGCCGCAAGTCTCTACGATTGAAGTCAAAGACAAGATCGAAGACGCGCTGAAACGCAGTGCGGAAGTTGACGCGCGGCGAATCATGGTGCAGGCCGCTGATGGCAGGGTGACGCTTCGGGGTAATGTACGGTCCTGGTTTGAGAAGCAGGAAGCTGCAACCGCAGCCTGGGCCGCGCCCGGCGTAAAGGAAGTCAGCAATCAAATTGTGGTGGTGCCATAAGCGGCCACCGATGATGGGTACAACTTGGGCCAACTTTCTTACGCCCGAGCTGTACCCAGCTTTTTAAGAGAGCGGAGGGAAGTACATGATGCACAAACTATTGTTGACCAGCATTGCAATTGCGCTTTTTAGCGTAGTAGCACTGGCTGAGACTAAGTCTGACGTGGCAGTACCGGCCGAGACTAAGTCTGACTATGATCGAAGTTATGACTTTTCCAAACTGCGAACGTGGGACTTCAAGGTTACCACCCGTATGCCTGAGGATCCGGTGGGAACAAACACTCTCTGGAATCAACGCATTCGTGATGGACTTGAGGAACACTTCACCCAAATTGGATACCGCAAAGTCAATGACGGAGAACCGGATTTTCTGGTGACCTACTTCATGGGAATCAAAGAGAAGTATGACATTCGTTACATCGACTACGGTTTTCCCGGACGCTGGGGAACCTGGGGTCCCTGGGGGAGATGGTATGGCTGGGAGGCAGGTTTCGGACAGGTGGATGTGTGGAGAATTCCCTACCATGAATCAACGCTGGTTCTCGATGTTATTGATCCCCACACAAACAATTTGGTTTGGCGTGGATACGATACACGAACAATTGATTTCGAGAAGTCTGAGAAGACAATCCACAAATCAGTAGAAAAGATCACTAAACGCTTCAAGCACGATGTCGATGAGCAGAGAAAAAAGATTGGATAGAGGTTCGTTGACAGAAGAACGCAGCATGATGCGCTGCGTCGCCAGGAATGGACTCACTTTGGAGGAGTTGGAGCAGCTCGAAGAGGCGGCTCATCACTCTAAAACGGTCGAAGCGAAATCCGTGTTGCGACTTGCCGCTGCTTTGAGGGAAGCGCTCCAGTTGAAAGAGTGCGCCTTGTATACCGAGTCGAATGATAACCCGCGGCGGATACGAAAAAGTAGCCCCGGTGAGCGCGAACAATAGATTGCGAGGTACGACGATGCCAAGATTAAGATCGACCTTGAACCCAGAGGAGCAACCCGGTTTCATTCAAGGCCCAACGAGATACAAGACTGGCCCAAATCAATCAGAACTCGTTTGTGGATTTTGCAACGGAATCTACTATGTTGATGAAGTAACGTTTCAACAGGCCATGTCGGCAATGGAGGTGGGAATTGATAATCCTTTTTGCTGCGATGAGTGCGAAGCGGAACAAGAGGAACTGTCTCATTGAGGCTTTACACCTCTCTGCCACCTTCGTTGAATGATGTTGCCACCGGCAACTCTCCTCAGCCAATACAAAATCTTCGGACTGGACCGCTTGGCTAACGAATCGTGGACTTCAAGTGTGTAGCGAGCGGGAGCGTTGGTTGTAGTCGGTGGCCCTTTGGGCTATAGCGATGCCAACAAAAGTCGTAAGCGCCAGACATGCCGCCAGCATCTTCACGTATCGACCTAAGTTCATGTTAATCCTCCGCCGATTCAATTGAAATCTGCGATAACTCCCTTATCCTTTGAAGGAGTTTGAGATCCTGGAAGTTATTGAATTGAAGAGTTGTTTGTCGCCTTCGTGGTATTCAATCCGGAAGGTCTTGAAGACGTTGTTTCGCAAGAACGTCTTTTGATAGAAGATCCTGTCATCTTCGATTCCCGAGACGACAAACCAATCATGCTTCAACACCTTGTAAGTTATTATGCGATTTGGATGTTCTGAACGGCGGCTGATTTGCCCCTCATAAACCTGCTTCAGAGTTTGATCGAGTGAGTTATGTGATCCATAGACCAGCATCTCCGTTCGGCGATCTCTCGAAAAAAACTTCTGGCCGTCGCCGTTAATCGCTTCGCCCTGAGGAATCAAAATATCTGCGGGATATGAGATGGAATAGTCGAACCTGGAGTTGTGATAGGTGCGATAGTTGTGCCGGATCTGTCCGGCAGTCAGGACAGCGATTGACAGCAAGACCAGAGCGACTGTTATCCATGAAAACTTTCTCAAGAAGTTTACTCTCCTTTGAGGCAGGCTGAATCATCGAACCTTGGTAGAGTAGAAGGTGAGAAGCGAGGTTCTCACCTTCTTTTGATTAACGGGCCGGTGCGGGACCAACGGGTCCAACGGTTGGTTGCCGTCGTGAGGGTTTGCCACGAGAGATAAAGAATCCAATTAAGCCGGCGATTACCACCAGCAGGACCAGTGCAATTGCGCCAACGGCTATTCCGATGTACAGCCAACTCGAGGCGGAACGATCCCGGCCTTCCGTAATGGCGATGCGCGAATCGGAGATGTACTTAGTCACGTACGGATAGCCGGGATTAAGCTCGTTTACTTCCCTGAATTTCTCAAGCGCATCTTTGTATTGTTGTTTGTCGTAGTAGGCCAGTCCTTCTTCATAGAGCCTCGAAAGCTGGCTTTCCTGTGGGGTCACATTGATTTCATTTAGAAACTGTTTGGCAATGCTTATCGGAACCAGGAAGTTCATACCTTGAACTTCCTGACCACCACGCTGGTAGTCAATGCTGCCAAAGGTGGCAATGCCAATCACCTCTCCTCGTTCATTGAACGCCGGACCGCCGCTGTTTCCGTGCGTAATAGCGGCATCTGTTTGAAAAGTATCCCAGCCTCCCTGCATCTTCTTGCGAGCGCTGATCAGTCCTGAAGTCAGGCTTGGTTCGATGACGCTCTCTGAAGATAGTAGCTCATGAAAAGTAGCGACCGCGGGATAGCCGATAACATAGATCCGATCACCCGTCATGACGTTGGTATCATCACCCAAACGAACAGTAGGCAGATTGGTTTTCTCGACTTTGATAATTGCCACGTCTTTGCCAGGGATCGGCTCACCCCTTTTCCGAAGGTCACTACCAAAACCCCGTTGCATCGCTTGCAATCCCGGAACGGCGACGCCGATCTCGGTGAAGATCTGGGTACTCACCTTGTCCATCTGCATAAATTGTTTGTAATAGAGTGCCGCGTTCTGCATTCCGATTTTCAGTACGTCTTCCGGGATCTCGATATCCGCCTCTCCCGCTTCTTTGACGAACTCCTCTACATCCTTCTCAACGAGTTCCTTCATGGCTGTTTGCGTAAGTAACCACTTTAAGTAGTCGTCTTCGGCGTAGATCACATGGGCATTTGTGAGGATGTAGCCATCGGGCGTGATGATGAACCCGGTTCCCATCGCGCCGGTTTCCAGATCTTTCTTGATCAGATTTTTGCCCGGCTTAACGTAATCAAGGAAGTTTGTCAGGAGTTCAGAAACGCTTGCTTCCTGCACCGCCTTTTGGTTGTTAGGGATTTGGCCCCGTTTAATCAACTCCTGCAGGCGTTTGACCAGCAGGGGACCCTTGCTCTGATCAAACTCTGGTTCCGGTACGACCACATGCGTCTTCCAGGAGGTGTAGATCATCACAGTACCCGGCTTGTTTCGTTCGGCAATTTGATGAGCGGTTAGTGGCTCAGCAGCGCGTGATGAAGTCTTGTCCTCCCAGGTGACAGCTAGGAACACAACGATAAATAGGCTCGCCAGTATGGTTAGTATTGCGTATCTTTTCATGGCAATGCCCTCCTTTCATTTCTCCAATGGACCATTAAGGTCGGCAGACTAAAACAGATCTCTGATTTTGAATCGCAAGATGTGTACCGCCCTGGAAGTAAGTGTTTTGGTCTTAAGCAGTAATTGATTAGACAAAAGTGAGCGAAGTCGCGCAGCAGGATGCGAGAAAATACGCACAGGCTGCCGGTTATTAACGGTTAGGACTTACGGCAGTTTGGCTATTTGCTTCAGCGATAATTCCGACTTAACTCAGCCTATACAAGGGCATAACCGTTGCTGTTACGAGACACTCGTATGATCGCCGCAGAGCAGCTGCCACTCATCCAAACGGCTCCGTCAGCGGAGGAAGAACGTTACTTTCTCGAAGGTCCAAAATCGCGCAGCTCGGAACTCGTTATCACCCTGCACATCCTGGCGGATTTTCTCAGAGGCTTTCGTGCACTTCATTTCGTCGGACCATGCGTAACCGTCTTTGGCTCCGCCCGTTTCAGGGCCGACCATCCGTTTTACGAGCTGGCGCGCGATGTCGGTCGCGGTTTGAGTCGCCTTGGTTTTACGGTCATGACAGGTGGTGGTCCAGGCATTATGGAGGCAGCGAATCGCGGCGCTCACGAAACCGGCGGAAGGTCTATTGGCTGCAATATTCGTCTACCGGAAGAACAGCAGCCCAATCCATATCTCGATCGGCATGTAACCCTTCGTCATTTCTTCGTACGCAAAGTGTTACTCATCAAATACTCCTATGCCTTCATAGCCATGCCCGGCGGGCTGGGCACTATGGATGAGATCTTTGAAGCGTTAACACTAATTCAAACGCGGAAGATCGATCCGTTTCCGATCGTTCTGTTTGGCAGGGATTACTGGCGTCGGCTCGTGCAATTGTTGGAGGAGATGGCTAAGGCCAAAACCATTGATCCTTCAGATATGAAGTTATTGTTAATAACCGATTCCGTTGCGGAGGCGATGCAACATGTTCAGCGACACGCGATTGAGCAGTTCGGTCTCCGCCGTCGTAAAGTGACGATACGACGGTCATGGCTTCTCCGCGAGTAATCTCATAACGACTCTATTGAGGATCGGAAAGGGAATGCTGCCGGGCGCGCACCGCGTGTCGTCCCGTGCTGGCACGGGTATTGTTCTTCGTGAGAGGTCGTAGGCAGCAATTCAAGCGGAGGTGGAACAGAAATGATTAGGACGCTAAGTGAAGAAAGTGCCCTACAGTTACTGCGATCTCGTCACTTCGCACGACTCGCATGTGTGGTAAACGGCGACCCCTATGTAGTGCCGATCAACTACAAGTTTGAAAATGATTTCATATACTGTCACTCACTTCCCGGAATGAAAATTGAGGGCCTTCGGAAACACCCACGGGCCTGCGTACAAGTCGATGAAATCGGAAGCGAACTGTATTGGAAGAGCGTGCTTGCTTTTGGAAACTACGAAGAAGTAGTTGATCAGAAAGAGCGTGATTCCGTTTACGTAGATCTCCTAAAGGAGTTGCCGATGCTGACGCCAGTGGAGTCGGCTGTCGCTGAGGATGTCAATGCTCCGAAAATCATCGTCTTCCGGATTCGCGTAGATCGGATCACCGGAGTATCGGAAGGCATTGCTTCAGACGACTTCTTGTTGGTTGAAGACGCTGCCGATGGCTCTTACACTGCTGGTTGATGGCGTTCATAGTTTTATATGCGTTAAGGGCGCTCAAGATCATGGCAAACATTCTCATATTGGGTGGCGGTTTTGGCGGTGTGGTGGCTGCGGAGTACCTGGCAAAGCAGGTTGGTGAGAAACATCAGATTACACTCATCTCTCGTAGCCGTAAGTTTATCTTCTATCCGGATTTGGTTCGGGTCGCATTCGGTAAGTGCAAGCCTGACGATATTTCATTTGATGTGCGCGAGGCGATGCTTGATCGGCGAATCCGGTTTATCGAGGGCGAGGTTGCTCTCGTCGATCCGTATAGGCGCCGAATCATAATGGCTCACGGCGAAGTTGAAGGTGAAATTCCATATGACTACCTGATTTTTGCACCTGGTCGCCGACTCGCCACTGAACAAATAGCCGGCTTCTTCGAACATGCAAACCATTTGTTGACTCCAGCAGCGGCCTTAGAATTTGGAGAGGTTCTGAAAGGTTTTCATGAAGGCCGCGCTGTGATCGGTCAATGTCCTGGTGCGCGTTTACCGGTGCCGGTTTATGAAACGGCATTTGCGCTTGCCCGACTGTTGAAGGAAAGCAAACAGAACAAGCCGGTGCAAATCACGATTGTGAGTCCAGACCCTGGGGACTTTCAATTTGACGATCTCAAAATTGCTCCTTTCCTGCGCGCCGCGCTCGAGGCACACGACATTGAGTACTTGCCTGGTTTTCCGATACGCCGCGTCACATCAACGGCCGTGATTACTGGTGCTGGTCACGCCATGAACTACGATCTGTTAATGCTTATTCCGCCATTTCGCGGACCGGGCGCGGTAACTGGAGTTGGCATTACGGATGACGAAGGTTACGTGAGGGTCGATCGGACCATGCGTGTGGAAGGCGTCGAGAGAATGTATGCGGTTGGCGATTGCGTGAATTTCAGCGGACCTAAACTCGGACATATGGCTGTGCTCCAGGCCGAAGTTGCAGCCGAGAATGTCTTACTCGAACTTGAAGGGCTCGAAGCCATTCCAGCGTACGATCATGAAATGATGCTAGTCATTGATGAAGGTGGCAAAGAAGCGATCTATCTTCACAAGCATTTGTGGGACGCTGGCCCAGCAAAGGTCAAACATGGTCGTTTCTGGAGTTGGGCCAAACGAACTCACGAAAGATATTGGTTGGACAGGCACGCCTAGCAAGCGTCCCACACCGTCAAGGAATTCCGGTCTTTATCCCTCGTAGACTAGATCGTCGTATTCCTCTTTGCACAATGCGCAGCGGAATGGATTATCAAGGCCGGCTTTAACTGCGTCACTAACGAAGTTGAACGTTTCTTCCTCGACATAGATGATCCGGCCGCACGTCCCGCAGCGAACTTCATGTTGATTTCGTTCAGTTTTGAAAACTGTCGGACCCTGAGTCGATAACTCTTGGTTCGGAACCAGTGGTAACGTCATAATTCCTCCTTCGGTTCACTCCTGGAGCTGGATAAGTCGCAAGGTTTGTGCCGTGCGGAATGGCTCGCATTCCTGGAAATCATTGTTCGCCCGGTGCGGAAATCGCCTATATCTTTGCGAAGATTCCCCAATTTTCGTGAGCAAATGAATCAACCAAATCGATGAGGAAGGGATGTTTGAGCGTTGCAGTTACCTGGCCAGGATCCGGGCAGTTTCCAGTAGTCTCAGATCAAGCAGTTTCTTATTAGAGATAACCTTTTCCAAAGGCGTAGTCGCGACTTCGCCATTTCGAAGACCTACGAGCACTCCGTATTCTTTCCTCTCGAGTTGTCTAATCGCCGCGACGCCGAGCCGAGTTGCCAACAGGCGATCAAACGCACCCGGTGCTCCGCCGCGCTGAACATGACCCAAAGTGGTCACGCGCAATTCAAACCCCAAACGTTCTTTGTGTTCCTGGAAATAGATAGACAATGCTCGCGCATTGTAACGTGCGCCTTCAGCAACGACCGCGATAGCGTGCGCCTTTCCGCGCTCATAAGCGCCTCGTAACTCTGCCGCCACCTCCTCAGGGTTCGTTTCAACTTCGGGGATCACTATGACTTCCGCGCCACCAGTGATTCCCGCAATGAGAGCCAGATAGCCGCAGTTACGTCCCATAACTTCGACGAGGAACGCTCTTCTGTGTGAGGATGCCGTTACCTTCAAACGGTCGATAGACTCCAGCGCGATGTTCAGAGCGGTGTCAACTCCAATAGTTATCTCTGAACCATAAAGATCGTTATCGATTGTCGATGCGACTCCAACAACGGGAAGGCCAGTTTGTGAGAGCAGATAAGAGCCCGTTTGAGAACCGTCCCCGCCGATCACGACCAGTGCTTCGATTTGGTGTGTTTTGAGATTTTTAAGTGCTTCATTGCGCCCCGGCTCGGTTTTGAAATCGAGACAACGACCGCTGCGTAACATCGTGCCACCAAGTTGAATTATTCCCCCGACATCTCTCGGCCCGAGAGGGAGAAAGTCTCCGGCTATGAGTCCAGCATACCCGCAGCGAACGCCATAGACTTCCCATCCGTTATCGAGACCTGTACGGACGACAGCTCTAACTGCTGCATTCATCCCGGCAGCATCACCGCCACTCGTTAACACTGCAATCCTTTTCATAAACTTTTTGCCTCCATCGGCGACACAGATCGTTTAGTTGCGGCCTTTGTAATCTCTACAACGATCACGGGCGCCACAATACAAAATCCGATTACCATCCAGTCGATTTCATCGAGTCGAGCCGTACCAAGTACGGTCGCCAAAGGTGAAAAATAGATCGCGAGAAACTGGAGCAGGACCACGATGATAGTGGCGGCCCAGATAAATGGATTTCTGAAGATTCCGTCCAGCGCGGAACGCGTGCGCGAACGGCAATTGAACATGTGTCCAAGCTGGGCGCCGATAATGGCGAATAGCGCAACTGTTCGTGCCTGCGCTCCGGGGCCATACATTCGCAGCGCCCACAGGTAAGCGGCGAGAGCAAGTGATGCAATCATTATGGCTTGCCAACTGATTAAGATAAGCAGGTTCTTTGACAACAATGACGCTGATGGATCTCGGGGTCGCTGCTTCATAACCGCCGGCGAAGATGGTTCGAGCGCGAGGGCGAGCGCGGGAAAGACATCGGTAACCAGATTCATCCAGAGAATCTGAAGCGGCAACAGCGGCAAGGGCCAACCTAAGGCGATGGCAGTAAAGATCATCAGCACTTCACCAAGGTTATGCGAAAACATCATGTGCACGAACCTGGTGATGTTGGCATAAATGGTGCGGCCTCCTTCAATCGCACGAACGATCGTTTCAAAGTTGTCGTCAGCGAGAACTACATCCGCGGCTTCCTTCGCCACTTCTGTGCCGCGCTTTCCCATTGCGATACCGATGTTTGCGCGCTTTAGCGCGGGAGCGTCGTTTACGCCATCGCCGGTAACAGCTACGACCTCATCTGCCTGTTGTAGCGCTTCGACGATTCGCAATTTGTCTTCGGGTGAAACACGCGCAAAAACGTCGGTAGTGCGCGCGAGCTCGGCGAGATCTTTGTGATCCATGCCAACAAGATCCTGAGCTTGAACTGCGTGCGGTTCACCGGCGCCGAGACCTAGTTCGCGGGCGATAGCGCGGCCAGTATTGAGTTGGTCTCCCGTCAACATCACCGTGCGAATTCCTGCGGCTCGCGCATTTCTGATTGCTGCGGCAACGCCGGGTCGTGGTGGATCGATCATCCCTACCAAGCCCAGAAACGTGTAGCCACCTTCAAGATCTTCGTCCGAAAAGTGATCTACTTCTGCATTGAAATGTTTGACCGCGAGAGCCAGTACACGTAGAGCGCTACCGGCCATCTGTTCATTAGCCGACGTAAATCGAGCACGTGCTTGGGCATTAAGTGGACGAATGGAATCCGCTGTGCTCGCATAATGCGAACACGCCTCCAGCACAACCGCAGGTGCTCCTTTAAGAGCGGCGAAGTGTTGCCCGTTAATTCGGCGATGCAGAGTGGTCATTCGTTTTGTTGAAGGGTGGAAGGGCTGTTCGGCCAGCTTTGGATGTGTTGCGCGTTCATGGGGCACATCGAGAACTAAGGCATCAGCAACAACCAAAAGTGCAGTTTCAGTCGGATCGCCCAGGGTTGCGCTTTCTTCCATTCCTTCCGCACGAAGCACCGCTTCGCTGCACAGCACTCCGATTCTCAGCGCTTGTTCAAGGAGTTCGTCGCCTGCCGTTGAGCATGCGGCGCGTTCGACATCGATTCTTCGACCATCGGCAAGATAGTATTCGCGCACCGTCATACGGTTCTCGGTGAGCGTCCCTGTCTTGTCGGCGCAAATTACAGTGGTGCTGCCGAGCGTTTCAACTGCACTCAGCCGGCGCATGATCGCTTTTTGCTTTGCCATGCGCAGCACGCCAAGTGCGAGGGTAAGAGTCGTGACGGCCGGCAGTCCTTCAGGAACGGCGGCCACTGCCAAACTAATTCCAACCTCGACCATGGTCCATAGACCGTCGCCGCGCAACCAACCGGCAACCATGACCACAAAAGCAATGGCCAGGACGATGTAGACGAGCCGACGGCCCAGTTGGGCCAAACGGATTTCAAGTGGAGATTGCTCTTTCAGTGCGGTGGCAACAAGACGCCCCACACGACCCAATTCAGTTTGCGCGCCAGTGTCGATAACGATAGCTACTCCGCGACCCGCGACAATCGCGGTACCGAGATAGACCATCGGGGAACGTTCGGATAAGGGAGCTGCCTCCGAGACCTCTTCGATCGCCTTATCGACGGGCGTGCTTTCACCCGTAAGTGCTGACTCCTCCGTCTGCAAGCAATAACACTCCAACAATCGAGCATCCGCAGGTACGCTATCACCCGCATTGAGAATGATGATATCGCCGGGAACCAGATCTTCGGCATCAACAGTTATTTCGGTTCCGTCGCGACGCACACGAGTAGTCATACGAGTCTGGCGGCGCAGGGCCTCAAGTGCTTGACCTGCTTGCCATTCAGTAATGAAACCGACTAGTGCGTTGATCAGAAGTACGACAACAATGGCTATCGCTTCGATCATGTCGCTAGTGACCCAGGCAACCATTGCTGCCGCCGCCAGGAGTGCAATCACAACACTGGCAAATTGATCGACCAGCAGACGCCAGGCAGGACGCGGGCGAATAGATTGAATGCTGTTCAGTCCATATTGGGCCTGTTGTTTAGCCACTTCGACTGTGGAGAGACCCAACGCCGGATCGATTCCAAAGGAATGCACCACGGCCTCGACCGGAAGCGCATGTGGCGCCAGCTCACCCGCGGCTGATGGTAGCGGCGGCGAAAGAATCGGCTTAGTTGTTGATTGAACTGCTGTGCACATCTCGGTCGCTCGTTCTTCAGGAGCAATGGATGTGCCGAGTTGCAGCGTGGATTGCAGAAGTATTCCTGCATTTCCTCTTTATATAAAGTGCGGAAAGTTACCCACTTAATGCGGCTAAACCCGCGTCTCGACCTGGTAAGAAAACCAATTAGGGTTGCTTCCGCCGGTTCTTCTCAGTTCTCTTGACGGCATGGTGGTTGCGACTTTCAGGTGCCGAATTGCGCGATGTAAAGGAGAGGGTGATGAAGATCCTATTAGCAGTTGAAGGTTCAGCTAACAGCGATTTCGCTATGGCAGAACTCATAAAAAGGCCGTGGCCGCCTGATAGCGAAATCAAGGTCATTACCGTGGCTGAAATGCCGATACCTGTGGGAATGGGGCAATGGGCCATTTTGCCTGATGACCTTCTTGATCTGGAGAAATCAGTTACTAAAGCAGCACAGCAAGTACTGGATAATGCTCTGCTCAAACTTTCAATAATAGAGGACAAGACCTTGAAGTTCAGCAGCGAGCTTGTCCAAGGCCAACCGGGAAAAGCGATTGTTGAGGAGGCAGAACGCTGGGGCGCCGATCTAATTCTCATGGGCTCACGTGGGCTGGGTGCCTGGAATCGCTTATTGCTGGGCTCAGTATCGACTGCGGTGGTCCACCATGCGAAGTGTTCCGTCGAAGTTGTGCGAATGCCACAACCGAAGAAGCCCGACGAATAGGATGGAGTGAGTCAGCATCACCGCACTTTGGAGCGACGGAGCAACCCGGCATGACTACGCTCGATTTCAGCGGTCTCGTATCTCGTCACCGCAAATACTTCCGCACCGGCATCACGCGATCCATCGAATGGCGTGAATCGCAGTTGATCGCATTGCGGACAATGATGAAGGACTGCGACGAAGAGTTCTACGCTGCATTATGGACCGACCTTCGCCGCAACCGCGTCGACGCGGATTGGACCGACGTAAAGTACATCACCAGTGAGGTTGACCATGTCCTATCTCACTTGCGGCAGTGGATGAAGCCGTTGCCAGTGAGCACGCCGCTTGTCTTGAGGCCTTCTCGCGCCCACGTGCGGTTTGATCCTCTAGGCGTTGGTCTGATCATCGGTACTTGGAACTACCCGGTGATGCTCACCTTGTCACCGTTCATCGCCGCCATTTCCGGAGGCAATGCTGCTGTCATCAAGCCTTCGGAAGTGGCTCCAGTCACGGCGGAACTCATCGCGCGACTTATTCCGGAATACCTGGACCACGAGGCGTTTTCCGTCGTCCTGGGCGCAGTGCCCGAAACCACCGCTCTCCTGGAACAGCAATGGGACCACATCTTTTTTACGGGTGGATCGACTGTAGCAAAAATAGTCATGACCTCCGCAGCGAAAACACTGACGCCGGTCCTGCTTGAACTTGGCGGCAAGAATCCAGCCATCGTTCACTCATCCGCCGACCTCCAGGTTACGGCGCGTCGCATCGCCCAGGGCCGCTGGGGAAATGCCGGGCAGACGTGTACTGCGCCCGATTATGTGCTCGTGTTCAAAGACGTCGCCGAACAATTCCTGGGGAATCTGAAAGAAGCGCTGGTCCAATTCTACGGAGACGATCCTCAGGAAAGTCCGGATTACGGCCGCATCGTCAATCTGTATCACTTCGATCGACTTGTAAATCTGCTTGCGAGCGGGACGATCTACCACGGCGGTCAGCATGATCGAATCGATCGATTCATCGCACCTACCGTGCTGATGAATGTTCCGCCAAACTCTCCGGTGATGCAGGAAGAGATCTTCGGCCCGATCCTGCCTGTATTGGAGGTTGACAGCGTTCAGCAGGTAATCGACTTCCTCAATGCTCGGCCCGCGCCGCTCGGCCTGTACATCTTCGCTGAGGATCCCATCGTGTCAGAGCAGGTTCTTGGTTTGACGACGTCCGGGGATGCGGCGATCAACGACTGCACCGTACACCCGCTGATTAACGATTTGCCCTTCGGCGGAGTTGGTGAGTCGGGGATGGGCAAGTATCACGGCGAGTGGGGATTTCGTTCCTATACGAATGCCCGAGGCGTCCTGAATCACAGCACGCGGTTTGATCTTGACATTCGGTATCCACCGTACGACCGCTACAAAATGCTGCGCGAACTCACTGTCCCATCGTAATCGATTGGCTGAGATCGACGTACTCAGGCGCCTTGCGCGGAGGCCCGCGGTTGCAACTTCTTTTTGAACCAGGCGCTTGCCAGTTGCGCGACCTGCTCCAGCGTTCCCGGCTCCTCAAAGAGATGCGTAGCTCCGGGTACGATCTTCAACTCCTTCTCGCAAGTAAGTTGTGCGTACGCTTTTTCATTCAAGCCGATGACTACGTCGTCATGGCCGCCCACGATCAACAGCGTCGACGCGTTAACTTTTGATAACACCCGTCCGGCAAGATCAGGCCGGCCACCACGAGATACGATTGCAGCGACAATGTTAGGTAGCTCCACTGCGGCAATCAGCGCAGCCGCCGCGCCCGTGCTCGCTCCAAAGTAGCCTATGCGCAAGTGTTGAGTAGCAGGCTGGGCAGTAATCCAGTTCGTGGCGTCTACCAATCTTTTTGCGAGGAATTCGATGTCAAAACGAAGCTCGCCCGTTAATGCATCGATCGCCTCCTCCTGTTTTGTCAGTAGATCAAAGAGCAATGTGCCTACACCTGCTTCACGTATTACTCGCGCTACATACTGATTCCGCGGGCTGTGGCGACTGCTTCCGCTTCCGTGTGCAAAAAGAACGACGCCGGTAGCCCCTTGCGGCAGTTTCAGTTCACCCTCGAGTCTAATTTTGCCGGATGGAATATCGATCGCTTGCTCGATTTGAATTGCCTGCTTCATGTCGCTCATGGCAAGTCACTCCTCAAAAAATCATGCTGATTCATTCTTGAGCAACGAACATGCCGGTGCTTTTCTAAACACTTCGCCAAAACCCGCAGAGGTCCGCAGAGAATCTCCACGAAGACTTCCCCTTTTGACTGCGGAAATATCCCCAAAACTAAGGGCTGTTTTGCTCATCGCGGTGGTCATTTTCCCAAAAACCCATGCGGCACAATCGTTGCCGTTGAAAACCAAAAAGGCCTTGATTTCTTCGAGTTATCGATAAGGGCAGTTCAGGAGAAAGAGATCGTGAAAGAACAGATGAAGCTTCTGATTGGCTACGACGACTCTCAGTGCGCCAAGGCTGCACTTGACGATCTGCGACGCGCTGGTTTGCCGCGCGAAGCGCAAGCTATCATTCTAAGCGTTTTTGAGCAGTGGTTACCTCATGCTGGCCACAATAACCTGACCGCACTCACTTCCGGCGCGTCACGTTCAAACGGCGTCACGCCGTTGCCAACCGCTGCCACGACCAGCGCCGAAAAAATTACCGAAACACGCGCCCTCGCGCTCGACGCGAAACTGAGGTTGCAGGCGCACTTTCCTGATTGGGACATTAAGGCTGAAGAATCGTCGGGCTCACCTGCACGTGAGATCTTGAAAAGGGCCGCCGATTGGGCGCCAGACCTGATCGCTGTCGGCTCGCAGGGCTGCTCTGGATTGGGTCGGTTTCTGCTCGGTAGTGTTTCGCAGAAAGTCGCGAACGAGGCCCAGTGCTCCGTCAGAGTCGCTCGCGGAACAGCGTGGAAAGAGGGCGCGCCAGTAAGAATCCTACTCGCGCTTGATGGATCGCCCGGTTCTGATGCCGCGGTCGAGGCGGTACGCTTGCGTATGTGGCCCCAGGAAACTGAAGTACGGATTACCACGGTGATCGACCGTTCAAATGGCCCGATCCTGACTGAATTGGTTTCTTCAGCCGGAGGAGGCGTGGCAAGCACGGCGCATCGTGAGTGGGTGCAGGAGTTCATAGATTCAGCTGCGAAGAGGTTGCGTGGAGCGGAGTTGATCGTGTCGTCAAAAGTCGAAGAGGGAGATCCCAAGCGTTTGATTATCGCCAACGCGGAAGAATGGGGAGCTGAATGTATTTTTATCGGAGCGTCGTATGCGCATAATTCGATTGAAAGGCTCCTGCTCGGCAGCGTCGCCACGGCCGTGGTTTCCCGTGCTCATTGTTCGGTGGAGATCGTGCGTGGCCGTCCAGAGTCACAACTTTGAGACGACCCGTCAGCGCGTTCCATTACCTAAGAGGGAAAGAATGTTTCGGCGGTAGTGAACGACATGGCCGATCGCTTCGCACAACTCTTTAACAAAAAGCATTTTGGCGCCGGCATTGATGAAGTTCCACTAACCGGTGACTTGTACAGCCTCGAGCGTCTTGAACAGCATGCGATTTCGCTGGCAGCGACACATAAGGTCCTGCCTGCTCCGGCGCCCGGCAGGAATCTGTTGTTGCGGTTGGAAGAGAATGAACAAGTCCTCCTTGATGCTTATGAGAATCTCGCGGGCGCTATCCGTCTCGAGCGCACTGTTTCTCCCGCCGCCGAGTGGCTGGTCGACAACTTCCACATAGTTGAAGAACAGTTAAGAGAAATCCGTGAGGATTTACCAGAAAGTTATTATGCGGAACTCCCAAAGCTGCGCGAAGGTGAACTTAAAGGTTGTCCGCGCATATACGCCGTCGCGCTCGAAATAATCTCACACACCGACAGCCACCTAAGTCTCGAAGTTTTGAAACGATCCATCGGGTCATATCAGCGCCAAACTCCACTTTCAATCGGTGAGTTGTGGGCCGTCCCTATCACGCTCCGTCTGGTCCTGGTTGAAAATCTGCGCCGACTGGCTGCGCGCACAGTTGCAGCCCGAATCATGCGAGCCGAGGCGAATGCGCTGGCTGATGAGCTACTAAAACAAACGCCGATGCAACCAGATCGTTTGATCTCCTTAGTCAGGAAGCGCCTTCACGAAAAACTCGATCCTGCTTTTCTTGTCCAGTTCACTCAGCGGCTGCACGATCAAGACCCGGCAGTGTCCGCTCTGCTTGGTTGGCTGGATTCTCAACTGGGGCTCGAAGGGAAGAGCATTGAGTTGGTAATTCAACTTGAACATCAAAGGCAGGCCTCAAGTCAGGTCACCGTTGCCAATATCATCACCAGCATGCGATTGCTCTCGACGATCGACTGGCGAGAGTTCGTTGAGAGCGTTAGCCTGATTGATTTGCTGCTCACAGCCGATCCGGCAAGAGCTTATGACCGAATGGATTTCGCCACGCGTAATCGCTACAGGCATGTCATCGAGCGGCTTAGTAGACGAACGGGAGTAGCCGAATTAGAGATTGGCCGGCGCGTTTTGGAGTTGGCCCAGCGCGCGGGTCAATCAAGCGCCAGGAAAGACGTCACCAATCACGTTGGTTACTACCTGATCGATGACGGTCTTCCACAACTCGAAAGATTACTCGCGTTCCAGCCACGCATTGGTGAGCAGGTCGTTCGTCTCATTCGACGTCACCCCACCCTAACTTACCTGGGAACAATCGCTGTTGTGAGCTTATTAATCGTTGCCCTGCTCGTTGTTTATGTCGCCGCGTCGGGCGCGACTGTCTTGATGATGGCCGTCGTCGCTTTTTTGTCGGTTCTCCCAGCCAGTGATCTGGCGACGAGCTTGATCAATTGGGCCGTCACCTTATGCGTGAAACCGCGACCACTGCCGAAGCTGAATACTTCTTCAGGCATTTCAGAAGACAGTCGTACGATAGTCGTTGTTCCCACCATGCTGAGTGATGTGGATTGCGTTAGCGAACTGCTTGGGAGATTGGAAGTTCATTATCTGGCTAATCAGGACGAGCATATCTTCTTTGCGTTGCTGACAGATTTCGTTGATGCGCCGAACGAAAAAATGCCAGAAGATGAACTCTTGCTGGAGGCAGCGCAGGTCGGAATAGCTGACCTGAATGCCCGATATCCTGGAGATGGTCAACCGGCGCGCTTTTATCTCTTTCATCGTTGCCGCCAGTGGAACCAGGCTGAAGAATGCTGGATTGGCTGGGAACGAAAACGAGGCAAACTCCGGGAATTTAATCATCTTTTGCGTGGCGCCCGCGATACGAGCTTTGTCGTCAACAGTGCCGATGCATTGATGCTGTCTCGGATACGCTACGTCATCACGCTCGATTTTGATACTCAACTGCCGCACGGTACAGCCCGGCGTTTGATCGGCACTATTTCGCATCCACTTAACCAGCCATACTTCGACCAGGAAGTCGGCCGCGTCACTCGGGGGTATGGGATTCTTCAACCACGCATCAGTATCTCGCTGGTGAGTGCGTCTCGATCACTCTTCGCACGTACGTTCTCTGGGAATACGGGCGTCGATCCTTATACAACCGCAGTCTCAGATGTCTATCAGGACTTATTTGGTGAAGGAAGTTATACGGGCAAAGGTATCTATGACGTGGACGCGTTTGAAGAAGCACTTAATGCACGCGTTCCCGAGAACTCTCTTCTCAGTCATGATCTCTTTGAAGGACTATTCGCGCGCGCAGCGCTAGTGACGGACATCGAACTCTTCGATGACTATCCTGAGCGTTATGACACTTATGCACTAAGGCAATATCGTTGGACACGCGGCGATTGGCAGGTCGCGCCATGGATCATGGGCCACGCAATATCCGCAGACGGACGAACGCTGCTCAATTCGCTTCCGCTGATCTCACGCTGGAAGATATTGGATAACCTGCGGCGAAGTCTCATTGCGCCGGCGGTTATGGTTTGGTTTGTAGTAGCCTGGACGGTATTACCAGGGTCTCCGCTGTTGCTGACACTTTTCATACTGCTTACCTTTGCCTTTCCCGCCTACGCGCATGTTACGAGAGGGTTGTTGATTCATCCGCGTGGTATCCCGTGGACCAGCTACTTCTGGAGCATTTGGGGTGACTTTCGGAACAACACTCTGCAGGTTCTGCTAAACATCACTTTTACGGCTCACCAGGCTTACCTGATGGCTGATGCCATCGCCCGAACTTTCTATCGCAAACTGATTTCGAAAAGGCATCTGCTGGAGTGGGCCACAAATCAACAGCACGTCACCGCTGCTGATCGGAAGGCCTTTGTTTATCTCATGTGGCCCGTGTTTGCTATTGCGGCCTTAATGGCAACGCTCATAGAGGTGCTGAACAGTGAGGCTATCGTAATCGCGGCGCCGTTCGTGGTTGCGTGGGTTCTTTCTCCATTGATCGCCTATCGGCTAAGTCAACCGCTTTCCATTGAGCCAGAACGTCTCGGGATCGCAGATACCAGGATCGCGCGGTTCATCGCGCGACGTACCTGGCGATTCTTTGAGACGTTTGTCGGAGAAGAGGACCACTGGCTACCACCGGATAATTATCAGGAAGACCCACATCCGGTCATCGCGCATCGCACCTCGCCTACAAACATCGGGCTATTCCTGCTTTCGACGATTGCCGCGCATGATTTTGGTTATATCGGCTCGCTCGAACTTGTTGAGCGGCTCGAACTTTCTTTTACGACTCTAGAAAAGCTACCCAGATTTCGCGGCCACTTCTTTAACTGGTACGGCACCCACACGCTCGAGCCATTGATGCAACAGTATGTGTCCACCGTCGATAGCGGTAATCTGGCGGGACACCTGATAGTAATCAAACAAGCCTGTTATGAGTTGCCGGAAAGACCGTTCTTTGACGCCCGAGTTATCGCTGGCCTGGCTGACACGATCGGTCTTGTTTCCGAGGAGTTGGATCTACTCGCCACCAGCAGGCAACGCACTGATGTGGTCAGCGTCAAGCAGGTTCGCCGGGAAGTAGATGCATGTGTTTATCTCATCGCTCAGGAGAGCCCACAGACTTTAGCCGAGTGGTCCAGCTTTCTCCGCAGGCTGGCAGAATGTGCAGCCACAATTCAAGACATCCTTAAGGCTCTTGCCCATGAACATGGCGCCGAGAATTTTGTAGAGCTGCGTTTCTGGACCGGCGACTTCATTCACCAGCTTGAGGTTCTCAGCCGTGACCTGCATGTTCTCACGCCCTGGGCAGACGTTTTGGCGCCAGTTGTCTTAGCCGTCGCCAACCGGTCTCCAGGTGATCTTTCAACTCGGCTGGAGGAGATCAGTAGTGAGTTGAATCTCGTGTGTGTCCCGGCGAGAATTCCCGAGCTTTGCGATCAACTGCTCGTGCAGCTCGCGGCTGTTCGCCCTGAACTCGAGAAATCAAATTCGTCAGAATTCGATCAGAAAGAGTTACTCGAGAGTTTGGACGCGCTGACCAGTGCGCTCGAACGAGGGGTCGAGGCGAACAATAGTCTCAGCGCGCGCTCAAGCAGTCTTGCTCGTTTGTGTGAGCGTCTTGTTGATGAAGTTGATTTCGGGTTCCTTTTCGATGACAAGCTCAAAGTTCTTACGATTGGTTACAACGTTAGTGAGAGCCGTCGTGACGAGTCGTTTTACGATCTACTGGCTTCAGAAGCACGGTTGGCGAGCTTCGTAGCGATCGCCACGGGTGATGTTCCTCAAGAGCACTGGTTCCGTCTTGGACGCCAACTCACTTCGGTTGACGGAGGGCAGGCGCTGATTTCCTGGTCCGCAACGATGTTTGAGTACCTCATGCCGCTTTTGATCATGCGTAATTACGAAAAGACACTTCTCAGCGAAACTTATCGAGTTGTGATTGCGCGGCAGATCGCCTATGGCCACGATAACGCGGTGCCGTGGGGAATTTCAGAGTCCGGATACAATGCGCGGGACCTCGATCTTACTTATCAATACGCACCTTTCGGCATCCCGGGCCTGGGCTTTAAGCGCGGACTGAGCGAGAACCTCGTAGTTGCTCCTTACGCTACGCTTTTGGCGGCTATGCTCGAGCCTCAGAAGGGAATCCGGAACCTTGCGCGTCTGGAGCAGGAAGGCGCCCTGGGACGTTTTGGTTTTTGCGAAGCGCTTGATTACACACCCAATCGATTGCCGCCACATCAGAAGGTGGTCCTAATCCGCGCGTTCATGACGCATCATCAGGGCATGAATCTTGTGGCGCTCGACAATTTGATTAACGATTATGTCATGCAGAATCGTTTTCACTCCGATGCGTTGGTCCAGGCCAATGAATTGTTGCTGCAGGAGCGTGTTCCCCGTGATGTTCCCATGGTCCACCCACGAGCAGAAGCGGCCTTGTCGAGTAAAACGAGCCGAGCAATATCGAGTGTAGTTAGCACGCGCCGGTACAGTACGGCGGATCAGCCATCTCCACGCATTCAGTTACTCTCGAACGGTACGTATTCTCTTATGGTTACCACAGCGGGAGCTGGGTATTCGCGATGTGGATCTGTGGCGGTGACTCGTTGGCGAGAAGATGCGACTCGTGACAACTGGGGCAGCTTCTTCTACCTGCGCGACGTGGGCAGCGGTGCGGTTTGGTCAGCAGGTTATCAGCCGAGTCTAAGGGAAGCGCAGTTTTACGATGTCTCGTTCTCTGAACATAGAGTCGATATTCAGAGGTCGGACGTCGGTCTACTTACTCATACAGAAGTCTTCATTTCGCCGGAAGATAACGCGGAACTGCGTGGTGTTTCAATTACAAACCAGTCATCGCGCATACGCGAGATTGAAGTGACAAGTTACGCTGAAGTAGTACTCGCCCCTCCTGAATCCGACGCCGCTCATCCGGCCTTTAGCAACCTGTTTGTTGAAACTGAGTTCATCGCCAAAGACAACGCGCTGTTGGCACACCGGCGACCGCGATCCGCGGAAGAAGAATCTATTTGGGCAGTGCATACAGTAATTACGGAAGGGAAGGTAGTTGGAGTCCTTCAATATGAGACAGATCGTAGCCGGTTCGTGGGACGCGGACATAGCGTGGCAGATCCTTCGGCAATAACTGAGGGCCGACCACTCTCCAACTCGGTGGGCGCTGTACTCGATCCTGTTTTCAGCTTACGCCAACGCGTGCGGATCAGGCCGAATGAAACTGCACGCGTGTATTTCGCGACCGCGGTGGCGTCTTCGCGCGAGGAAGCGCTAAACCTGGCTGACAAATATCACGATGTGGGAACTTTCGAACGCGAAGCCAGACTCGCGTGGACGCGATCGCGGGTTGAGATGCGTCATCTTGATGTCGATTTGGAAGAGGCTCAGCTCTTCCAGCGACTCGCAGCATCGGTGTTCTATTTGGATCAGAGCCTACGCCCGCGCCCGCACGTACTTGCCCTCAACAGTAAAACGCAAGCAGGTCTGTGGTCGTATGGCATCAGCGGCGACTTGCCCGTCATCCTGGTTCGCATTAGTGATGAGGGTGATCTCAGTGTAGTGAAACAAATATTACGTGGGCATAGGTATTTACGGTCGAAAGGACTCTCAGTGGATCTGGTTGTCCTTAACGATCATCCCACGAGTTATTTTCAGTCTCTGCAGGATTTGCTGCTTGATCTTATGCGGAAAAGCGGTGAGCAGCACCTGATCGATAAGCCGGGAGGTGTCTTTCTTCGACGCACTGACCTCATGCCGGAAGCTGACCGTATTCTCCTGCACACAATGGCGCGAGTTTGCGTTGTCGCGGAGCGCGGATCATTGGAAGAGCATTTATCCCGGCAGGCGCCTGAGCGCGAACTTCCTGCACCATTTATCCCGAGCCGGCCTTCTTATGCTCATTTGGAATCACCTGAACCCGTGGACGATCTGAGCTTTTTCAATGGAGTCGGTGGCTTTAGTAAAAACGGGCGCGAGTACGTGACGATTCTCGATGAGGGACAATGGACACCGGCGCCATGGCTCAACGTCATCGCAAATTCAATGGACTTCGGATTTCAAGTCTCCGAAACAGGCGCGAGTTGTACCTGGTCCGTTAACAGTCATGAAAACCGCTTGAGCCCGTGGTCCAACGACGCGGTGTCGGATACCTCAGGGGAAATAATCTATCTGCGTGACGAAGATACTGGCGCCATTTGGACGCCAACAGCTCTGCCGATTCGCGAAACCAATCCCTACGTTATCAGACACGGGCAAGGCTACACCGCGTTCGAGCACACGAGCCATGGAATCGCGCAGGAGCTATTGATGTTCGTTCCGATTGATGCCCCCGTTAAGATCGCCCGGCTGCGCCTGTACAATAAAACCGATCAAAAACGCCGCTTATCTATTACCACTTACACCGAACTGGTGTTGGGTAGGGAACGAAGCCCTTCGGCGGCTTTCATCATTACTGAGGTGGACCAAACGACGGGCGCGATCCTGGCCCGTAATCCTTACAACAACGAATTTGCTCACCGCGTCACGTTTGTCGAGATGAGCGAATCTGAGCGCACCTTCACTTGTGACCGTAAAGAATTTCTTGGACGTAACGGCTCGACGGCACGGCCTGCTGCCCTCCGCCGCACGAGACTCTCGGGTGCAATTGGCGCGGGACTCGATCCGTGCATTGCATTGCAAACTGTTTTCGAACTTGGCCCCGGCGAACAACGAGAAATTGTAATTTTGCTTGGTCAAACCGAAAGCGTCGCTGAGGCTCGCCTCGTTGTTACCAGATATCGCCAGATCACCGCTGTCAGAGAAGCATTTGAGAACGTTAAAAGACAGTGGAATGAATTGTTGGAAACAGTGGAAGTACACACTCCTGACACCGCGATGAACGTCATGATGAACCGTTGGTTGCTTTATCAGGCTTTATCGTGTCGCATATGGGCGCGCTCGGCGTTTTATCAATCCAGCGGCGCATATGGTTTCCGCGACCAGTTACAGGATGTGATGGCGTTGGTGTATGCAAAGCCAGACATGGTGCGCGAACATATCCTTCGCGCGGCAGGTCGCCAGTTTCCAGAAGGCGACGTCCAACACTGGTGGCATCCACCTTCAGGACGTGGCCTCCGCACGCGCTTTTCTGACGACCTGCTCTGGCTTCCTTTCGTCACGAATTTCTACATTGGTGTGACTGGTGACGACACGGTGCTCGACGAGAAAGTGCCATTCATTGAAGCGCCCACGCTCGCAGCAGACGAAATGGAATCTCAAAGTCAGCCTGCGATCACATCTGACTCCGGCACCTTGTTTGAGCACTGTACACGCTCGCTCGACCGCAGCCTTACGGTCGGAATTCACGGGCTGCCACTGATGGGTAGTGGTGACTGGAACGATGGCATGAATCACGTTGGCTGGCGAGGAAAGGGCGAGAGTGTCTGGCTCGCCTGGTTTCTCTATAAGACGCTCGGCGAATTCCTCGAATTCTGCGACGCGCGCGCTGAAAGCGAAAGAGCTAAGAAGTATCGCGAACATCAAAGTAAGTTGAAAGCGGCCCTGGAACAAAATGCGTGGGACGGAGACTGGTACGTTCGCGCGTTTTTTGATGACGGTACGCCATTAGGCTCGGCACACAATGATGAGTGCCGCATCGACTCGATAGCGCAGTCATGGGGAGTTATCTCACGTGGGGCAGACATACAACGCGCAAAGCGCGCAATGATTGCAGTCGACCAACATCTCATTCTTCCTGAAGAAGGATTAGTGCTTCTGCTCGCTCCTCCATTCGACAAGAGCGAGGTTGAGCCGGGCTACATAAAAGGGTATCTGCCGGGTGTCCGCGAAAATGGTGGGCAGTACACCCATGCTGCGATTTGGACTCTTATCGCTTATGCGATGCTTGGCGACGGTGATCGAGCAGGTGACTTGTTCGCAATGTTGAACCCGATCAATCAGGCCTCCACCCGCGCCGGCCTGCACCGATATAAGGTCGAGCCTTACGTTGTCGCCGCCGACACATACGCTGCCGCGCACCACATGGGACGCGGTGGTTGGACGTGGTACACGGGCGCAGCCGCGTGGATGTATCGAGCCGGACTGGAGACAGTGCTCGGCTTTAGGCTGCGAGGTGACTTACTGACGGTTGAGCCCAGCATCCCTCGGAGCTGGCCTGGATATGAAGTCACATATCGAAGAAGGGCAACGCAGTATCAGATCAAAGTTGAAAATCCTCATGGCGTCAGTGCCGGCATTCTCAGTGTAGAACTGGACGGGCTATTGCTCCCGCGAAATGAGATACCACTATCGACTGATGGGGCACTACATGAGATCCGTATTGTTCTGGGAAACAAACCGATTGCTCCGGAAAATGAAACTATGAGTTTCGCTCGCGAACAACAGAAGTTATAAGCGCAGTGGGTCGTGTTTTTGGGAACGAAGAGTAGCTTTGGTTTCCTCCGGAGTCGCGAGCCTTTCGAATGTTAATTCACGCCTATGTGTCGCAGGATCTCCGCCCACCAGCCATCCCTTACTTTCGTTTCCTTTCCATCTGCCGCTACCGACTCAAGTAGGCCTTGGTCGGGCGTGGCCCGACGGCCGGTAATTCTATCTATGTTTATGCGGTAGAAAATCGGTGTATCAGAGTGCGGCAAGTCGCGATGCGTTGCGCCCACCCAGGCAGGCTCCCACCACATAACATGCTTCTCCAGCAGTTCGTGAGCCTTGACTCTTGCAGCTTCATATTGCGGGAGATCTGGAAGCTCCTCATATTGTCCAAAAACGACGATGCTTTGCCATTTATCATGAGCAGTTCGTTCATCGACTTCGAGGCAGACCCGCGGATTGGTTCGCATCCACTCGACCTTTTGCCCAAGTGTGGTGAAAGCGTAGATGTGATCTCGATGAAATACGAAATAGATCGGGACGACATAGGGTTGATTGTCACGTGAGCATGCCAACCTGCCGACTGTTGCCTGCTCTAACGCCTGGCGACATTCAAACTCAGTCATCTCATGTATAAACACCATAGACTCCTATCCACTAGTACTAAATATCTCGCAAAACTCGATCCGTCAATTCACAGGTGATTTCACTGCATATGAGTTCCCTGTTACGGTTGATTGCAACCATGCTGAGCAATCTTACGCAGCTATTGCGTGAAAGCTCGCGACCGCCAGGTCACTGCTAACTTTGAACCATCAACTTTGGGAATCGAGGAGCGGATTTCCCTGCCTTTTCCCCTCTGTTTGCGAATTACTTAAGCAATTCGTGGGCACATGCGTTGCCTAATAGTTTTTGAGGAAGTTATTGCGTTCTGATAGGTGAGTCATGCGTAGCAAAAAACGATATACAAACGCGACGTTTACCAAACGAGTCGATCACGAGGCCGGTCGTCATCGGCCTTCGCGCGCATTAAGCGAGCCCACAGTTTGTGAAAAGTGTGGAGCCGTGTATGTCAACCGACGTTGGACTGCGGCAAATTCAGCCGCGGAAACTGAGCGGCACAAACACTGGCGGCCTCCACAGACCACAGTTTGTCCCGCTTGCGCACAGCAGCGTAGCGGCGAACCGCGCGGATTTGTCTTTCTCGATGGCGCGTTTTTTGTTGCGCACCATGAGGAGATTGAACATCTGCTGCGGAACGAAGCGGAACGGGCTGCTGAAGACAATCCGCTGGCTCGCATCATGGAATGGAAACGTGGAGACGGCCACAAACTTACCGTAACTACCACGACCGAACATCTGGCCCAGCGCTTGGGAGATGCTCTTGAAAAAGCTTTTGGCGGCGACACACATTACGATTTTTCGCACGAGAACAAACTGGCTCGCGTGAACTGGCAGCGAGACGACTAATCTCTCTTTTGAGGAGGACGCACGGAAGGCTATGAAAGAATGCGCACATGTCCCCTGTAGATGTTTCGCCGTTGAGGGCAGCGACTATTGCAGCGAAGAATGTGAAAAGGGACGTTCTGAATCTGACTGTGGTTGTGGACATCCGGAGTGCCGGGCGCAGGCCCTAATGTGACACGGGGCGCCACGAAGTGACAAGGAGGAGATCATGGAATTCATAAACAGAACGCACGCTGGACGCTTGCTGGCAAAGCACCTGGATGAATATGCCAACCGTTCCGATGTAATTGTGCTAGCCCTACCACGAGGCGGTGTGCCCGTCGCATATGAAGTGGCCCACGCGCTCAATGCGCCGCTGGACGTGTTCCTCGTGCGTAAGCTCGGTGTGCCTGGTCATGAGGAGTTGGCGATGGGTGCTATTGCCACTGGCGGGGTGCGCGTGATGAACAAATACGTGGTGCAAAGTCTGGGTATATCCGATCGGCTCATTAATGAAGTTGCGGCGAAGGAGCAACGTGAATTGGAGCGGCGCGAACGCCTTTATCGTGGCTCGGAAAAGCCTCTGGACCTTGCCGGACGCATCGTGATCGTTGTAGACGATGGCCTCGCAACCGGGTCAACAATGACTGCAGCCATAGACGCGGTAAAGCGCATGAAACCGTCTGAGATTGTGGTAGCTGCTCCAGTAGCTTCACATGAGGCCTGCGCCTTCTTTAATGCTTTGGTTGACTCAACCTGTGTGTGCTTCATGAGCCCGGAACCCTTCGAAGCAGTTGGCCGTTGGTACAGAGATTTTCCACAGACTAATGATGCTGAGGTCTGTTATCTTTTGAAGCATTCTAAACAGCGTACACGCAAGCATGCCGCGTAGATCCTGGCGAATGCAATTGGAGGGGCGGCTATGCAAGCCGAAACCGCAGTTCTTCTAACTGACGTTGTGCATGAAGCGGCACATCCGCTTAGCGGCGCTATCGACGACTACAACCCACTAATGGAGCTAATCGGCGATGCTTCGCTCGTGTTAATCGGTGAAGCTTCGCACGGAACACACGAGTTTTATCGTGAGCGCGCTCAAATCACAAAGAGGCTAATAAAGGAAAAAGGCTTTACGGCGGTCGCAGTCGAAGCTGATTGGCCTGACGCTTATCGCGTTAATCGATATGTTCAGGGCGTAGGTAGTGACGCGGATGCAGTTGAGGCGCTCGGGGGGTTCAAACGTTTTCCTGCCTGGATGTGGCGCAACGCTGACGTGCTGGATTTCGTTGGCTGGCTGCGAACCCATAACGACGATCTTCCTGCCTCGGCGATGAAGGCCGGCCTTTACGGTCTGGACCTCTACAGTCTCCATACTTCCATGGCGGCCGTACTTGATTATCTCGAGCGAATTGATCCGGAAGCGGCGCAACGTGCTCGCGCTCGTTACGCGTGCTTCGATCATTTCGGGAAGGATGAGCATGCCTATGGATACGCAACCGGTTTAGGCCTTTCCGAATCATGCGAAGATGAAGTCGTCAGTCAACTGCTTGAGTTGTATCAAAACTCGGCAGAATACGCCTGGCGCGATGGCCGTTTCACTGCTGACGAGCATTTCTATGCAACGCAAAACGCGCGGCTTGTTATGAACGCGGAACGGTATTACCGCTCGATGTTTCGCGGCGGCATTTCGTCGTGGAATCTGCGCGATGCTCATATGGTTGAGACACTCGAGTCATTGCAGACCTTTCTTGCCACTCAAAAACCACGGCCAAAGATCGTCGTATGGGAGCACAACTCACACCTGGGTGACGCTCGTGCCACTCGCATGGGCCAGGAAGGGGAATGGAACGTCGGTCAGCTTGTTCGTGAAAGACACGGCGATGATGCGATCCTCATCGGTTTTACCACCTTTGAGGGCACGGTGACTGCAGCCTCAAACTGGGATGGACCAGCCGAACGCAAACGAGTGCGGCCCGCGCTGAAGAACAGTTACGAGGCGCTATTCCACAAGGTGAATATCCCACGTTTCCTGCTCACGTTTCGCGGCACAGATCACGCGGCCGCCGCGCTTCGCAAACCGTTGCTTGAACGGGCCATCGGTGTGATCTATCGACCCGAAACTGAGCGCGCGAGCCATTACTTCCAGGCCCGACTATCGGCCCAGTTCGATGCCGTGATTCATTTTGATGAAACGCGTGCGGTCGAGCCTCTTGAGGTCACTGCCGAATGGAAAACGGGTGAAGTGCCGGAAACATTTCCCACAGGTATTTAGAGAAAGAGAGTCCGTTATGAAAACGAAAGAGATTCCAAGAAATGAATGGCGAGAATTCTTCGATATCTTCAGCCGCCAACATGAAGGCTGGCTTGCAACACTGGAGATTCTTGGCTCTGAAATCGGAGCGCAAGTTGAGGAGCGCAGTTTGGCCTTCGAGGGCATTGTCGATGAAGGGGATGAAGTTCAAGGGCATGAGATCCTAATCATGTTTGGAGCCAAGCCGGACGATCACATCACGCATAGCATCAGCAATCCCACGACCGTGAGTTTGGAGCAAACAGATGAAGGCGCGGATGCAGCCCTGGCGATTAAATCAGCAGACGGCGTCACGGCTCTGCTGCGATTCCGTTCCGCTGTTCTTCCGGAGATGGTCGATGCTGTCGCGGGTTGAAGAATTCTATGGTCCAACGCCGGCGTCGTTGCGAGGTTTTCTTGCAATTCGCATATGGATGATAGCGTTGATTTTTTCTGTCGTATGGGGCACCGATCTTGATGCATCAGCAAAGACATCAATTGCGCGGCAGCAGATTGGAGTCGAGCAGCGACTAGAGGCAGAAAAACGTCTGTGGGAACTCGGATACTGGGCCGGACCTATTGACGGCACATTCGATTCAGCTTCACGACACGCCTTGGTGGCCTTTCAGAAAATTGAAGGACGGACGCGTACCGGAAATCTCACCTGGACAGAACTCAAAGCATTGCAGAGTGCGACTCGTCCCCGAGCGCGCTACGAGGGTTTTGCTCATATCGAAATCGATCTCACACGCCAGGTGTTGTTCGTTATTGATGAGAGCGGCACGGTCAGCCGAGTTCTGCCGGTTTCCAGCGGTAACGAAAAACTGTATGTGGATCGTGGTCAGGTTCACCGTGCGCACACGCCCACAGGTACATTCAAAGTACTGCGCAAGATCAACGGCTGGCGCAAAAGCTCTCTCGGATTGCTTTACTATCCAAGCTACATTCTTAACGGTATCGCGGTTCACGGCAGTCCGTCAGTACCAACCTACCCCGCAAGTCACGGATGTATTCGGGTACCGATGTACGCGGCAAAAGAGCTAAGCGGCTTGATGCCGGTTGGAATCGAGGTAATCGTTTACGCGAGTTAACAACTTCAGCAAATCGGGATGTTGAAAGGATAGTGCGGTGTAACATGGGGCAGATTCTTCGGCTGAGATCGAAGAATCGATGCGGGCACAGAGAAACTTAGGGGATGACGCTGGTGAAGGTGTGAAGCGATTGTCAGCTCGTTGGCGTCACTTTTTGTGGTCCGGTTCGGGTTTTTGGTAAAACTACAGGTAATCCTGAAGGTTTACATCGGCTCGTGCATTTGATATCAGAGAGCTCAAGCTGGCAGCCGAACGGTGGGTTCAGATGAGTCTGAGATCAACTCTAAATGAATAAACAAGAACTTCATGAGCAACTCGAGCAGTTACGCGCTGCACTTCATCAGGTGGATTCCCCTGATAGCACGGAACGAGACATTCTTCAGAAAGTAGTGAGCGATATTCAGGACATACTGGCGCGGCCCGAAGGCCACACGGAACATTACCGTGGTCTGAATGAGCGATTGAAAGATGCAGTTGCGCAGCTCGAGGCCTCTCATCCGGAAGCAACTCTGCTGATGAGGCAAGTGATCGATCAACTGGCTTACATGGGGATTTAGATAATCTCTGCGATCTCCACTGCGTCCTCTTTCGTTAAATGTCTCTTACAACGTAGAGGGACGTAGAGAGAACCGTAGAGACCGCGAGTATTCGAACTACTTGACCACCGCTACGGAACACGGTGCTTGCGCGGTCACCCTGGCTGAAACGCTTCCGAGCATTCTATGCTTCATATCAGTAGCGCCAGACGCCCCAATGACTATGAGGTCATACTCATCCTGTTCCGCCTGGCCTAGAATCTCAGTCGCGGGATTCCCTTCGGCAATGACTGTCGTTACATCGAGGCCATGTCGCGTGAGTTGATCTACCGCATCCTGAATTATTTCGTTCGCTTCGCTCTGCATCTCTTCTTCCAACCGAGTCTCTGAGCTCCTTTGTTCTCTCGTCTCTCCGCCCTGGTCGAACCAGTCCCGATCGAGGCCAAGGTTTACCCAGGGCGTTTCGACTACATGCATGAGGGTGACTTCAGCAGATTCAGTGCTGAGATAAGTCAATAACGCACTGAGAGCCTGCTGGGACGCTCGTGAACTGTCAACACAAAGCAAGATTCGCAGGCTGCTTCCTCCACGTGGTTCCCTGCAGACAAGCACAATTCCCGGAGCATGTTCGACAACTCTGCTAGCCACAGAGCCGATGCCGGGCCTCGTTGTATCGTATTGGCTTGTGGCTCCAATGACAGTGACGTCGTAATCATTAGCGAGTTGCACGATGACTTTAGCCGGCGAACCGGTTTCAGCACGAGTCTCTGCAGTGACTCCTTCTGCGAGCAGAGTCTTGCGTGCGCGGTCCAAAATCGTTTCCGTCTCTTGTGCAATGCGCTTCTTATACTCATCGCGAACGCGCGCCCAGTTTTTCTGGTTTCGTAATTCATGAAACTCCGGCGCGACGCAGAGCACGTGAGCTTCGTTGTCAGTCCTGCGCAAGAGGCGAGTCGCGACGCGTAAAGCAGATGTTGCCTGATGTGACCCGTCGGTAGCCATTAATGTCTTCATCCTCGGTCTCCCTTCAAGATGCTCACTCGGACCTCAGCGTAGCGAACTGCATCGAAATTGGCGCGAGTGAGCGCTACCTCAAAGCGAGCTTCTCGTTCCTCGATCGACGCGAGGTCAACGAGCGGGCTAAAGCGGCGTTCCGGCCCATACAGCACCATCAAATTTCCAAATGGCAAAGGATTGGGCGCGGCCATCGCGACCGCGTGCAAGACACAGAATCGCAGCGACGAACGCTTTTCTAGACGGTGCGTCGGCCAGTGACCAAGTTGTATATCAATACGATCACAGCCAAGACCAACACGAGATGAATCAGGCTGGTGCCCCCACCGATACCGAATACAAAACCCAATAGCCAAAGGATCAATAGGATTACAAATATTGTCCACAACATGATTCTCACTCCTTCTAAGTTGCGCCATTTAATGCGCAGAACTGAACGACCTCGCTCTACACTGTATTACTCTTCCGGATGAGCGAGAGCATCCGCCTTGGTGGCATGCACCACGCCGTCCGGATGTTCGGGCGGCGAGTAAACAGTGAACAGTTTCATATCCTCAGCGCCAGTATTAATGAAGTCATGTTCCATTCCGGCCGGCACCGCAAACATATCGCCAGGGCTAATATCGTGCATTTCACCCCCCAGATCCGCTCGTCCCTTGCCTTTGACGAAAACCAGAACCTGGTCGACAGACTCGTGAACTTCGCGACCAATGTCTTCACCCGGAGGGATACTCATCAAGACCACCTGAGAGTGTTTGTTCGTGAACAAGACCTTGCGGAACTTATTGTTCGCGAGCGCCGATTGCTGGACATTTTCGAATTGCACAGATACGCGCACTCCTTCCGTCTATGATTCTGTCTAACTCTCGAATAGGCAAAAGACATGCCCTCAAAAACCTCTCGACCTTCGGCTCGGCGGAAAACCAAAAACGCTGTTCGCGAACGTGGAAAGCTTCCAAATAAAACTCCAGCATCAGAAGCCCGGTGTATCTCAGCCATGACATCAGACTTCTTCGTGGAATTTTGCTGATCCTGATGCGCAAATTTTCGCAACGATCCTCAACCAACAACTCTTCTTCGAGATGGCAAACAAAACAAGGCCAGTTTGATAACACAATAAAAGCTTTATGTGCCTTGGCACACTAAGTTGGCCCAAGGCCCGGAACTTGCAGTCGTATATCCCAAACAAGGTTAAGGCGTAATTGCGTCCAACGGGACGCTTCGTTTGTCTCGCGGAAAATGACAAGCGAGATTCAAATGGGGGAGGAAAAATGAGAGCCACAACAATAATGGCAGCGGTGATGATTGCCTTAGTGGTCAGTTTTGGGCCATGGGTGAACAAGTCAACCGCTCGTATGAACAGCGATGATGACACTACGAAGCGGCTTAACGCGGCAGCAGACGTACTGAAGGAAATCATGTCGGCGCCCGACAAAGGCATCCCGCAAGACCTGCTGGATAAGGCAGCCTGCGCCGTGATCGTGCCGAACGTGAAGAAAGGCGCTTTCATCGTAGGCGCGAAATACGGACGAGGCTTCATCATTTGCAGACACCAAAAAGGAGGCGGCTGGTCGGCACCCGGCGGGGTGAAAGTGGAGGGCGGCAGTGTTGGGTTTCAAATTGGCGGATCCGAAACTGACGTCATCATGCTGCTGATGAACCAGGCCGCTATCGAAAAGCTCCTGTCCAGCAAATTCACTATCGGGGGTGATGCTTCAGTAGCGGCGGGTCCGGTAGGCCGTACGTCTTCGGCTGCGACGGACGCTCAGCTTCACGCTGAGCTTCTTACCTATTCGCGCGCGCGAGGACTATTCGCCGGTGTCTCGCTCGATGGAGCGACCCTGCGACCCGACGATGACGCAAATAAAGACATGTATGGCAAGGAGATGTCGAACAAAGATGTCGTGCTCGGAAATGTGAAGGCGCCGCGGACCGCAGCCAGGCTGATCGCTGAGTTGAATAAGCACTCCAGTCGAAGAGCTGGTAGTTAGCCAACCTGAACAGGCACGTGCGACATGAATCAGGCTCATCCGTCTTTCGCGTTTCTTCGTCGCGTCAATCGCTTGGGTGTCAACTAGATATCCAAGCAAGAAAGGAATCTATTATGAAAATAAAACACACAGAGGACAGAATCGCGGCAATCATCCTGGGGATCACGTTACTATTTGGCGTTGGACTCGCTTCCAGCGCAATCGGCCATGTGCGCGATAACAATGGTGACTATAACCAGAATCCCCAAGATCGTAACTGGAATAATTATCCGAACTGGGGTGGCTCTTTCGAGCTGCGCCAAACTGCTCTGAACGCGGGCTACAACGAAGGCGTTAAGGAAGGCCGCAAGGACTATGCGCGGGGGAGGCGTTCCAGCCTCCAGAACTTTAGCGTTTACCAGGAAGCCACGCAGGATTACAACTCACGTCTCGGCGACCGCGAACTGTATCGCCGTTACTTCCGTCGTGCGTTCGAGAATGGATACAACTCTGAACTCCAAACTACATACAACTCAACGAGTCGCTTAAACGGGACCTTCAGGTTGGATTCGTCGCGCAGCGACAATCCCCGCGATGTTGCCAATCGTGCAACTCGGAACCTTCGCGGCAACGAGCGACAGGGTGTCTCAGAGCGCATGCTGGCGCGACTCGAATCACCTCGGATGTTGGCAATCGAGCGCCGCTACTCAACCATAACGATGGCCTCCTCGCTCGCTCCGCAGTCGACCTTTGAAGCGGACGGAGTCGAACGTCAGGAGCAGCTCGATGGTCGAACGAGTCGGGTAACTGCGACGTTGCAGGGGGATCAGTTGGTCGTAAGATCTACCGGTTATCGAAACAATGATTTCACCGTCACTTTCGAGCCAATCGAAAGCGGGCGTCGGTTGCGCGTGAGACGCGAGGTCTACTCGGACCGGCTGACGCAACCCCTTGTCGTCAATAGCATCTATAACCGGACCTCGGAAGTCGCGCAGTGGAGTATCTATGACGGTTCGCGACCGGTTGTGGGTAACACAGGTGTAACCAGCGGTGAATTCATCGTTCGCGATGGCGAAACTGTAATGGCGGTCCTAAATAATGACCTGACTTCAAACCAGGCAAAGCAGGGCGATCGGTTCACGCTGACCGTGCGCGAGCCTCGCCAATACGAAGGCGCAGTTATCGAAGGCACGGTGGGTAGCGTTGACAGTGGTGGACGGCTGACTGGGCGGTCCGCGATGTCGCTCAACTTCGACACGATCCGGTTGCGCAACGGCCGAACTTACAGGTTCGCCGGAGTTCTCGGAAGCGTGCGAACGCCAAATGGCGACACCGTAAAGGTAGACAACGAAGGCGCCGCACAAGGCGAGAACCAGACGACGCAAACCGTCCAGCGCACTGCTATTGGCACAGCAGTTGGCGCGATCATTGGCGCAATTGCCGGTGGCGGGAAGGGAGCGGCGATCGGCGCAATCATTGGTGCGGCTGGGGGAGCCGGGGCAGTTTATGTTCAGGGGAAAGATAACCTCGAGCTTCCCAACGGTACGGAAATAACGATTCGGGCGAGTGCCCCACGCCAGTAGCTGGTCAGGGACCATCTGTCGCGCTCGCGGCGGAGTCTCCAAATGCTGTAGTAGGGCGGCGCCTTCTGAGGTGGCGCCCTTACAGTCTCGTCAATCCAGCACACCACCTTCGCAAGGCTTCTATCAAACACCTCAACTGTTACATCTGATCGACTTCGGATTCGGCGTTACACAGTGGTGCCAAGTAACGCTCCTATGCCAGCCGTGATTGCCATTGCAAGACTCCCCCACAATGTGACACGGAATATTCCCTTTAGGATGGGGGCGCCGCCGGTATAAGCGGCCAGTGCGCCTAGAACTGCAAGAAAGAATAGGGACGTTCCTGCAATCAACAGCCCGAGGCTGGTGGCAGGGGCGATGACGACGACACTCAAAGGGAGTGCGGCTCCAACTGCAAACGTTATAGCCGAAGTAATCGCCGCCTGAACTGGGCGCGCACTAATGGTTTCTGAGATGCCCAGTTCATCGCGGGTATGTGCTCCGAGTGCATCCTTAGCCATTAGTTGGTCGGCGACTTGATTTGCCAGACTCAATTCGAGCCCACGTTTGACGTAGATGGCTGCAAGTTCCTTTTTCTCGTAGTTTTCATCGCCGGCAAGTTCTGTTCGTTCACGTTCGATGTCTGCTCGCTCAGTATCTGATTGAGAGCTAACCGAAACATATTCACCCGCAGCCATGGACATAGCTCCTGCAACTAAGCCTGCGACACCTGCCACCAACACCGCCGTATGAGTTGCATGTGACGCGGCCACACCAACAACAAGGCTTGCGGTCGAGACTATGCCGTCGTTCGCGCCCAGAACAGCAGCGCGGAGCCAACCTATATGCTGCGTCCGGTGCCGCTCAGAATGTGATAAGGGCATCTTATTTTCCTCACTAGCCAACCTGGCAATTCAACTGATTTCTCTCGATTCCGTTTTGGTCCTGTGGTCTAACACGCAGAGCAACGCTCATGCCCTAACTAAGCACTTGCGGACAAGTGAAATTCCCCAATTAAGACGAGGAAATTACTCATTATTTATGGAAAAACCCGCTGCTGATTGAAGAAAAGCCAGCGCACCGGCCCGATTTTGAGGGCATGCCCATTGCTATATGTGCGGTGGCGCAGTTGGACTGGAGTTTGTTTGCCGGTCGCACGAGAGACGGCAA
>Ga0105238_10000560_pt1 | contig 38926 bp, 28 predicted proteins | sample KBSC34metaG_FD_81526 | JGI IMG/M metagenome (GOLD analysis project Ga0105238, IMG submission 81526) | Corn rhizosphere microbial communities from Kellogg Biological Station, Michigan, USA - KBS C3-4 metaG | ecosystem: Host-associated > Plants > Roots > Rhizosphere > Soil | place: Michigan, USA...
ATGGGAATCTCTCGCCACTGATCATCAGCCGGACGAGGCCGATAACCATCTCGCAAACGGTGACCAATTTCAAACGATTGCCCCAGCAGTTCTCCCTCAATCTGGGGAAGGGCAGGGGAGCCAGTGCAACCAAACGACAACGCCGGTACCCCCAGCATTAGTGCGATCATTTCTCGTCGATTGAGTGTCATTAATGGAGTTACTGAGGATGGTTCCGGAGTTGGCATCAGATGAGGAGCATATAGCCCCAGAAGACACATAGTTATAGACTGCAGACATTTTATAATGTTGCTAAAGTGTGCATTCTTCTACTTATGTGTTTATCTCTGTGATCTCTGTGGCTAAAATGGATTTAATCGCTCCGCTGCCGGTCGCACAATTGCGAGCTGTCTAAACGCAACTCGCTCAACGTGATGCATCTGGCAGTTCCAGTTTTTCCTGACGAAGTTTGATTCGCTTCTCGACTTCCATTTCCAGAACTTTCTCTAATTCTTTCCCGCCGCGTTCAGACATCCAATACTCCATAACGTCATATTTTTGTTTTCTCAGCTCTCTGCGCTTTGCATACATCTCCTCTCGCAACTTGCTGCGCGCTGCATAAATCTCCTCTCGCAATGCATTGAGTTCCGTCCGTTCCGAGTCGTGTTTTTCCTGCTGCAACTTGTCGTAATCTTCGCCCGGGACGATGACCTCTTGCACCTCAACGCGTTCGACGATTCTCTTTTGTATTTCCGGCGGCTTGGTAGCCTTGATCATGTAGCCCGCCAGGAAAACACCCACGAACATCAAACAGAGTGCTGCTCGGCTGGCAGCAAGCCCCCACCACTTCCGGGATGCGGACATCGATTCGACTGGTTGCGCGAGATGAATCAGTGCCATGACGCGTGGCAGTCCGGATACCTCCATTGAATCCACCTCCGGCAGAACCGGCGATCGGAAGAACCGTCGGCGCCGTCAATGGTATCATCACGCCACATGCCCGGCGATGCCGATTCGCTGAACCGATGGTCGGGCGCCGGACTCGCTCAGATCCAGATTTGAGATCTTGCAAGCAATTGAGCTTCCTCTTTCCTTGTCGTTCCACTCTTTGTCCCGGATGGACTATATTAATCTAGCCGGTGGTTTCGCGCAGCGACACCCCCGGATCTGGTCTCAGATCTTTCAGAACCCCGAAGGCGGTTCCACCGATTTGCAAAACCCAGTCGTGAGATCCAATGATGAGCTTCCCTGCGCGGCAGGAGCTTCAGGTTTTCAAATGAAAGCAAATACATTTTACCACAGATACGCACGGATCTTCACGGATCAATGCGAAGGCGGGATCTTCAAAACACGATAGAAGTTCTCGCGTTATTCTCCTGGTTGAATTGACTTTTCATTCCACGAATTGATCTGTGCACATCTGCGTGGATCTGTGGCTAATTTGCCTTTGAATGAACGATCGAAGATAGCGGGACTGTGCCCGGAGACGGCCTTGTCGCCACCCTACGCTGATCAATGCTGGCGGAAAAGAAGACACGACTTTGTCGGGGACTCCAAAATCGTGGCACCAGAGGTGCAAAATAATGGCGCTGCCCGCATCTCGGGATTTATTTCCAGCGGCCCCATTCTTCGTCGTAGTACCTGACCAGGGCCTGGTTGTTCAGTTGGTTGATTTCGGCGGGGACTTTGGCGAGGTCGGGGGGAAACTGGAACAGACTGTTCAGGATGTCGTCGTTCAGGAACCGATTCTGGCCTTGCAGGTCTTCGGACAGCGTCAGTCGTTGGGGGATGGGAGCCGGTGAGGCCAGGACGTAGCCCCATTCGCCGAAGGTGGGGACTGATGCGTGGTAGGGGCGAACCTGGTATCCGATTGCTTCGAGTGTATTGACGATGCACCAGTAGGATTTGGGTGCGACCAACGGCGATGTGCATTGGATGCTGATCATGGCTCGATCGCTTAAGCGATCTCGCAGCAGGCGATAGAAGCGAGTCGAATACAGCTTGCCGATCGCGAAGGTGCCGGGATCGGGAAAGTCGATGATGACGGCGTCGAAGCGACGCTGGGTGTCTCGGCCAATCCAGACGAAGGCGTCTTCGTTGATGATGGTGACTCGTGAGTCTTTCAACGACGATCTGCTCAGGCCGTCCAGCGGCGGAAACCGTTCGTGCAATTTCGTCATGCCGGGATCGAGATCGACGAGTGTCACACTTTCGATCGAGCGATACCGCAGAATCTCGCGGACGGCCAGTCCGTCGCCGCCGCCCAGAACCAGGACTTGACGAGGCGATGGGAACGAGGACAACGCGGGATGAACGAGGGCCTCGTGGTAGCGGTGTTCGTCCCAGGAATTGAATTGAAGATGACCGTTCAGATAGAGCTGAAAGCCTTGGGCACTTCTAGTCAGCACCAATCGCTGATACTGCGTTGTTTCCGCATGGACGATCGGGTGACCGAAGACCGATTCCTCGGCGAGTGTGGTCAGCGCGTCGGCATTGAACAGGGCGATCGTAATCAGCACGATGACAAACATCGCTCGGCCGCGCAGGCCGGCCAGACTTTTGCGAGCGAGCAGCGGTCGCAACAACCAGGTTCCCCACAGGCTGACGACAGCGTTCAACAGGCCACACAGCAGCGACGTGCGGACAAGGCCCAGTCGCGGGACCAGAAAGATGGGAAACATCAACGACGCCAATAGCGCGCCGATGTAATCGAACGTCAGCACACGCGACACCAAGTCTTCGAAATCCAGGTTTTCTTTCAGCAGCCGCATCAGCAGCGGCAGTTCGAGTCCCACCAGCAGACCAATGCCGAACACGAACCCGTAAAGGACTCCGCTGAACAGTTCCACTCGTGAAAAGGCATTGAACAGCACGGGTGCCGAGAACCCGCCAACGATGGCGACGCCCAGTTCGACTTCGATGAAGCAGCGGGCCAGCACCTTGTCGTCAACGAACCGCGAGACCCACGCGCCAGCTCCCATCGCGGACAGGTAAAGTCCAATCACCAATGAAAACTGAGTGACCGAATCGCCCAGCAGGTAACTGGCCAAGGTACCCGCTAGCAATTCATAGATCAGCCCGCACGTCGCGATGATCAAGACATTGAGGTACAGCAGCACCAACGGTGCTCGATTCATCGATCCAGCGGACATCCTATTTCCAACGCGCGAGCGACCCAACTATTCTAAACCCAACTCCATCGCGAATCCCGCTACCCGCAGCCGGGTCTTACAGGATGGCGGCCGCGATGATCATCGACATGCCGATGATGACAGATCCCATGATGATGCCCAGCGCAATATTCTGATCTTCTTCGATCTCTTTCGTGACGGAAAAGGGCATCATCCGCTTCATGATCCAGAAGCAGGTGCCCAAGACCAGGATACCGACGACGGAATAGACGATCACCGCCAGTACGTGCGTGAACAATCCAGGAGGTCCGCTCGCGACGGCCGTGGTGGCCTCGGCAAACAGCCATGGAAACGTTGTCAACAAATGAGTCTGTAGCACTATTTACCTCCTCCGCCAAATCCACCAGACGTCCGACCGCTGTAGCCGCCGGATGAATACGTATGACCGTAGGAACCGTTATGATGATCAGGCGAGTTGTCAGAGCTGAATGACAGTCCCGGCCAACCGCCGATCGCGGCGACACAAAGGTAGCCACAACTTGCCAGGCAATACGCCAGGTAAAACTTCGCTGCCGTTGACATATCGAATCCTCATGAGGGATAGACCGCACTTGCGGGATTATGGTTTCTGAAAATTACTTTCTTCCCACCGTTTCGAATTGAAGCCCCAGTTCGACACCACTGAGATGATGGGCCAAATCGAAATGGCGATCAACGGGAGGAAGAAATGCAGTTGACCGAATGGTTTGGCCAGGATTCCAGACGAAAAAACGATGTTCAGCCCCAGCAGGATGACGGCAAACAGCCCCCACATCGAGATGATCGTGCCGTCCAATGGAGGCGTCGGTTGAATGGCGCCAATACCCCAGGGCGCAGGCAATTCTTTCAGCTTGAACGCGGCTTCGATGATGCTCTTGTCGAGGTAAGTCCCGAGCGAAATGTTCAATTCGCTGCCAGCCTCATTGTTCGATCTTTCGAACGACAGCATGCACGGTGGTGAGATGTAGTCAGCCATTTCGACTTGTTCGCCGACCGTGACGCGCCAGTAGAATTCGCCAATGACGTATTTCACGTACGCGATGCCGCGATCGAACAGGAAGAATTGCTGGTCCTGATAGACAACTCGTTCAGGCGTACTGGTGACACTCGACACAGGAACCGGTTCGACAAAACTCCAATGGCCTTTGCTACGGACCAGCCAGCGAAAACCAATCCCCTGATTGAATAACAAGTATTCCGTCCAATAGTACTTTTTGCCCTCTTCGACGACAAACCGTTCCATGAATCCAATGACGGTATATTCGACCCCAGAAAGCGTGCCGACGGACCCCAATGGGATCAAGGGTTTCTCGCCGCGTTTCATCTGCAGCGTTTCGAGGTACTGCAGCTTGCCCTGCTGGCAGTCGAGCAACGATTTGCAACTGGGGCAACAGACGCGCATCGTCTGATCCGGTGGGTGCAAGGTCAACGGACCTGCACATTGAGGGCAATTGATCTGGAGCGCCGTGGTATTGGGAACCGGTTCCATCGTCGATTCCCATGAATCGACGACCAGCCCCAGTTCCTTCAGGCTGACCTCGCGTCCAAAGAAAACTCGTGGCCCGGTGTCTTCGTACTCAATCGTGGCGAATCCGCCTGCGACGCCATGCAGATCGACAAAACGATGTTCTGCATTCGGACGGAACGCCCAGGGAATTTCGCCGCTGGCCGACGCCGCCGTGGCCACACCGCGTTCCGCAACGACCAGCTTTTTTGCACCAGGAAAATCGAAGCTTTCGCCCGGTGACAGCGAATCGAAAGTTGGAAGCGAAGCACCTTCGGTCAGGCGTTTTTCTGTCGTGAGGTAGAACTTTCCCTGAGCATGCGCCAGCCATTTCACCCGGTCGTTGGGGAATTTTAGATACCATTCGTCCCAGACACCGCCGGCCGGGTGTCGATACTGAACGCGTCCTACGACTTCGTAATTTTTTCCGGCGAAAGTCCCGATCATACCGCGACGCAGTGGTGAATTTGTCTCGACCAGGTCGGCAACCTTGCCGTGGTCTTCCAGCTTCTTGTCGGTCCGAGCGACAACCGAATGACAGAAGTCACAGACGGTAACCAGCGCGGTGCTTAACTGAAACTCGACTGGCCCTCCGCATGCGGGACAATTGGCGACGCGTCGCTTCATACTGTCCCTCCGGACCACATCAAGTTCGTCTGCCTAAAGGTACGCGACACCAATCTCAGCTCGACCGTCGGCACAGTCTGAATCTCAATAAGGGTTGGCCGTTAAACAGGACGCAATTGGATCGACTGGGGCGGCGAAGCGCCGACCACAGCCACACCGAGGAGATACGTGCATGGGAAGATGCCGGAATTGCAACAGAAACTCAAGGCAGTCCGCCTACCGCGAATGCTGAGATTTTCGTGCCAAGCAAGCGTCAACCACTAGTGCATTTACCGCCAAGTTGGCTTAACGGATCTCGGACCAGATCGGATCAAACAACCGGTATCTGCGGCAACGATTCAGGCCGAGCATATCGCCGCAAGCAGGGTACGCGGAATCGAGTTCCCGAGCAAAAACAGCATCAGTTCGCGATCGATCCAGTCAGGTGGCCGATCGACGAGCGGATTTTTTGGATAAAGATGTCGCCTCCGCACCGCCATCCTTATTCGGTAGATTTGCTGGAACCGCTTCGGCTTCACTGGCAGCGAGTTCCACCGGATTTGCCGATGCCAGCGATGCTGTGCGCGAGAGATAGACCTTGTGTTTGCCCAAATCAGTTTCATCTGCCGGGGCTAGTTCATCACAGATTTTCGCCAGTTGCTTGAAGATGCCGGCACCGGCGTGCAGAAGGACCTGCTCCAAAGGCTTCAATTGACGACGCGTGAGAGCGCTTTGCATCAATCGATAGATCTGAATCAAACATGATTCATCGACGATTTCAGTGCTTCCTGACGTAGCAGTGGCCTCTTTGACAATGGGTGCTTCCGCGCGATTGAGGGCTCGCGAGCAGTCATCCAACGGATTAATTGGGTTCATTTGAGGCCTCCATCGCCCAACAGATTTCGAAATAGAATGTCGGTTTATCTAACAGTTGTCAGCCAGGAATTGATGAGCGAAGAGATATCCGTCGTAATTCGTGTCGCACTTCCACACCCATTGACGGTTGTTTCCGGCACGAGGGAAGTATGTATCCCCACAACAAGTGTACCACTGGCGTTCGGGTTGGCCAAATAGACAGGACCTCCACTGTTGCCTCCTTTGGTACGAATCGGATAGTACAACCGCCTGGTATCAACCTGTGACAAGCGGGCGTTTGCTTCAATAAACGGAGGGGGATCTTCTCCGACGTATCCATTTAGAAAGATCGTTTGATTCAGCAGCGAGGCATCGGGCAACGCGCCGAAGGCGATTTGGCTCGGATTCGCGTCGGCGCTGTCTGCCAAAAACACGATTCCGATATCAAAACCAGAGAACGCGCGAGCAGAAGAAGATGAATCTTGACTCTGCCACTGTTGTGTCGTATCGCAAGACGACGCAGACATCCAAGATCGGTTTCCCGATCCCATTCGTGCGAGTATCTGAACTGCTTGCCCACCCAATGTCGGATCGAAGATATTATGACCCGCTGTTAGAATCGCTTTTGGATGGATAAGAATCCCTGTTCCTTGCGCATATTGCGGTGAATTGACAGTCGCCGGAAACTCAATTCGAAGATCCACAACAACCGGTCGGATTCGAGGATTGATGTTAATCGGATCGATGTCACAGGCCATACAATTAGACTCGACTTTGACAGGGATCGGCTGGGCCTAGAAAGGATTACCTGTCGTAAGTATGTCCTGCCAAAGCGCCGGTGCAAGTCAAAAGACACGGTGAACTGGTATTTCTTCCCTCCAATCGCCTAACAAGTCACGTGACGTCGAGCTTTCTCGCAGGTGGCCGCCATGCACCAGCTGTCAATCCAGATTTCGAAAGCGTCGGAATTCACCTAAGAGGGAATTCTTCTACCCATATTACATGTCCATTGGATTGACTGGATCTACTTCTGGCGGAGTCGATGGGGCGGTAGGAGGTGGCGGCGGATTTAAGTTCATTGGATTGGTTGCCGCAGCTCCCGTTGCTGTTGAATTATTTGGAGTCAGGCCGATACCGGGACGCGAAATGATTTGATTTGGAGCCGAAGTGCCTCCCGACAGGCTGAAGGTTTGAAGCCGGCCGCGTCGCTCCGACTGGCGATGGGAATGAGCTCCATCGAAGTTAAAAACGTTGAATTGCTTGTTTGGGCGTTTGCAATTGTCATCACAATCGACGTTGATTTGACCAACTGCGGGATAGACTTGAGCGACACCCGGGGCAGACGTTAATTCATTTTGCAATTTGCCATTGGATGGCGTCGATATCAGAGCAGGACTACCAAGTGGAATCCCCAGCGCATGAGATACGGCGTTTCTGGCCACTTGCTCCTGTGATCCTCCCGGACCAACGAGGGTGTTTTGAGTAGTTCCAGTCTGACCTGGTTTTTCGGCCGAGACGGCAGGTTTATCGACAGCCGCGGTTGTTGTTGCTAGTTCGGCCGTTATCGTCTTTTTGCCAAGATATTGACGGTCAAAGGAAAAGGTGACGATTTCATTCCAGCACATTTGTCCGTCGACAGTTAAGTGCGGTTCATAGACATGGATTTCAGCGTAGTTTGTCAGTGTCATCGGCGTCAAATCGTGGGGAAGTGCTTCGAGAGCATTCGAGATTCGACTGACGGCGGGCGAATTTGAGTTTACAAGAGTGTTTTGAGTCGTCCCACCTTTAGCGCTCAGGTCTGCGACACCCTTTAACACATCCGCCACAGCCTGACCTCCGAGTCGTGTGGAAATTCCAGTCGAGAGAATGTTTTGGGCGGTAGCGCTGTCCTTCATGTAGTAAGGACCGATTCCGGTGAATTGCCAGCCGTTGACAAGATTCATCGCCGCACGGATTTCACCGACTCCACCCTTGATTCGCAGGCCATATTTTTGAGTCAAATCAGGGACGAAGACAATCTGGTACGTGAAAAAAGTGTCGGGGGATAATCCGTCAGTTGGAGCCTCGCCAGGGGACAACGGCGCTCCCGAATTGCTGAACAAGTTTTGTCCCGACTTTGTAGCAGTCGGAGTACCAGTGACGCTGTTCGTCGTGGTGTTCGTTTCAGTTCCTGGAGTCGTGTTTGGATTCAATCCGTTAAAATTTGTTCGTGCGTTCACATCTGCGTATTTGGACTGATCGTCAAATTGGTCTGGAATGGGTGCTGTGTCGGTTAACCCAACTTTTGCCTCTTCGATGTTTCGAAAGTTCTTGGCAACGATCATAAGAGGTTTAGGCAGATAAAACGGAATGCCTTCGGGTTCGCAGGGATTCGTCAAAGATACGGCTGTAATACTCGGAGACGCGTGTTTACAGCCGAAATGCGGCAGTATTGCGACCAAGATGAACACCCACGTTTGCCCGCGTGACAACCGAGTTAGCATGGCGCGACCTTAGAATTTTTAAGGATCTTTCCAGATACTCAATCGTCACAACGCTCCAAAACAATCCAGTCGTTTGAATTACTACAGTCAAAAATCTCGCCTTGGTCGCGGCTCGACATCACGAAATCGCTGAGCGGTATTCGTGGAGAGTGTTGAGTGGCAAACTCTGCCGAATGACGGGCGAAATCGGAGTCACTTGAGCCGGGCTTGTTGCCACAACGCAGAGCAGTTTGCTTGCAACTAACGTCGTCTCAAAAGCCAATTTGGCAGATGTGATCGATTCGACTCACCGTACTCATGCCTGCGTTTGACTCGATGATTCGTTAAGTTTCAGTGCAAGCAGGGTTATGCCATCCACCTTTTGGTACGAACGCAGTCGACAATTCCGGTGGACCCCATGTGTTGGGTTCGTATTCGACCAAAGGAGTTGCGTTGTCGAGAACTGGATCGACGATCCGCCACGATTCTTCGACCGAGTCCTGACGTGCGAACAGCGCCGCGTCACCATTGGCAGCGTCGCCCAACAGGCGTTCGTAGGCATCCATCTCACCCGGTGGCAAGTGATGAGCGACCATTTCAACGCGCTCACCCGCCATCCGCTCACCAGGTTTCTTGATCCGTGTTCCCATCGCCAGTGTGACGTCAGGACTGAGCCTGAATCGATAGTAATTGGAGAGTGTCGGTGCCGATTCTTCCAGCATCGGGTGGTGCGACGGCTTCACGCGGACCATGATTTCTGTCGTGGTGCATGGCAGGCATTTACCGACTCGAACACAGAACGGGACGCCGGACCAGCGTTCATTATCGATGTGAAACTGCATCGCCGCGAATGTTTCCACTTGTGAATCGGCTGCAACCCCAGGTTCATGGCGATATCCGCGAAATTGACCACGGACAATCTGCGACGGATCCAGTGTCCGCACACTCTTCAGCAGGTTGCCTCGAGACTGTCGCAGGCATTCACTTGTCGCTCCGGTCGGCCATTCCATCGCCAGGCACGCGATCACGTGCAGCATGTGATTCTGGACCACATCGCGAATCGCGCCCAATTCTTCATAAAGTTTGCCGCGGCCCAGCACACCAAAGCTTTCGGCCATCGTGATCTGCACGCTGTCGAGGTATTGATTGCTCCACCCGCCTTCGATGAAGGGGTTGGCAAAACGAAAGTAAATCAGGTTTTGTACGGGCTCTTTGCCCAGGTAGTGATCGATTCGGAAGATCGATTCTTCGGGAAAGAACTCGTGCAGGATGTTGTTCAGCTTTTTCGCCGATGCCAGATCACGACCGAATGGCTTTTCGACGACCACGCGGGCTTGGCGAGTACAACCTGATCGCGCCAGGCTTTCGGCGACTGTCCCGAACAGGCTGGGCGGAATGGCAAGGTAGTACAGCGGCCGCTGCGCTCCGCCCAGCACGTCGTGCAGCTTGGCAAATGTCGACGGGTCGGCGTAATCTCCGTCGATGTAATTCAACTGGTTACACAGTTGCGGCCAGACCTCGGGATCCAGACCGCCATGTTTTTCAAGGCTGTCTTTCGCGCGAGCCTTGAATTGATCAAGGTCCCATTTGGAATAGGCCACGCCGATGATTGGCATGTTCAGATGACCTCGTTTGGCCATTCCTTGCAGGGCAGGAAAGATCTTCTTGTAGGCCAAGTCGCCCGTCGCACCGAAAAAAACCAGGGCATCTGAGCGAGAGTCCGTCATCGAGTTCCTCCTGCAGCGGGCTGAGCTTGTTCTTGATGGCCGCCAAATTGGAATCGCATGGCAGACAGGATGCGATCCGCAAAATCATTCTCGCCGCGCGAACTGAATCGTTCAAACAACGCGGCACTCAACACGGGAACGGGCACTGCTTCGTCGATGGCAGCGGTGATCGTCCAGCGGCCTTCACCCGAGTCGGACACGCGTCCGGCAAAGTTGCCCAAGTCGGGACTCTTCAAGAGCGCCGACGCAGTCAAATCCAATAGCCACGACGAAATCACACTGCCTCGACGCCAGACTTCTGCGATGTCGGCCAGGTTGAGGTCGTACTGGTAGTGCTCTGGATTTCGCAGTGGCGTCGTCTCCGCATCGGCCGCGTGCTCCTGTTTGCCGACGTTCGCATGATGGAGGATGTTCAATCCTTCGGCGTAGGCGGCCATCAATCCGTATTCAATTCCGTTGTGGACCATTTTGACAAAGTGGCCGGCACCGCTTGGTCCGCAATGCAAAAAACCGTGCTCGGCAGTGCTCTTGGCGGCCTCACGCCCTGGCGTGCGCGGTGCAGAATCGGTGCTTGGTGCCAACGACGCAAAGATCGGATCCAGGCGTTTGGCGATCGGTGTTTCGCCGCCGATCATCAGGCAATACCCTCGTTCAGCCCCCCACACGCCACCACTCGTTCCAACGTCCAGATAGTGAATACCCTTCGCCTTTAATTCGTGAGCGCGGCGAATGTCATCGTGGTAGTACGAATTCCCTCCATCAATGACGACGTCGTCTGCAGCCAGCAGCGGGATCAGCGATTCCAGCGTTTTGTCAACGACGGCGGCAGGCACCATCAACCAGACGGCGCGAGGCGAACTGAGCTGCTTTACAAAGTCCGCCAGCGATGACGTACCGGTGGCTCCTTCTGTCTTCAGTACCTGCACAGCCTCGGCGTGAACGTCGTAAACCACACATTGGTGTCCGGCCTTCAGCAGGCGACGAACCATGTTGTTTCCCATTCGGCCCAGACCGATCATTCCCAATTGCATGTGCAGTACCTTTCATGTCACAGCAGCCTGTTGAAAACCGGTCACTGGTTCGCATTACGTCATGACACCTTTCAAACGCACATCCGCCCAGGGGGCCTGGGCCCATTCTGTTACATCGAATCGTTCACAACCAACCACCTGTAAAACCGGCTCGTTTCAGGCCGTTGATGATATACGAGCAATGACGCATCAGTTGCCACAACAAATTCGTGCGATAGTTTTCGATCATCAATACAATCGGCCCCAAGTTGATCCCGTAGTGCCACGGCGAGATCCAGCCGAGATGGTGCGAGTGCTCGGGTGGATAGCTGGGATTGAAGGTCGCTTTGAATCCGTACGGACCTTCGTCTTTCAGCCGAGCACGATGGATGAAGTCATTCACCGTCGGAATCACGATCTCAGGCGCAAATGGGAGCGACGCGACAACGGCCCACGGGGCGATCGTACCATCGTCCGGACCGTACGGTGCGCCGCGCGCGAAGTAATCGAAGAATTTGCGCTCGATCCCATGAACTTTGCGCAGATCGGGACCGGGACCATCACTGGCCGTCAGTCCCCAGCAATGCGGACCGTAACCGGCAAATTTCATGGGATTCTCGATTGCGTAACGCTGCTGCACAAAAGTCGCTCGACGGCTGTTCTCGAAGTAGTCAATTCCCTTCTGCCGCATGTAAGCATCCTGGATTCCGCGAAAGTCGACCCAGAGATGCGAGAATTGATGAGTGAACAAGGGCCCCGCATACACATATTCGTAACCGCAATATGACACCCAGCGGTACGTCGCGGACCACTTCAAATAGCTTTCTTCAGGCAAAGGATGTGTCGGCGAGCCCAAGCCGAAAATGTAAAGCAACAGCGCTTCGTCGTAGCCTTCCCAACGAAATGGAATAAAACCATTCTCGGGCCGCCAACCATGAGTCACCGTTTCACCATAGTTCTGGGCCCAATTCCAGTCGACGCGTTCGAATAGTGCTTTTGCCAGCCGGCCAATCTCTTGTTCTTTTTCATTGTTGGCACTGAAGTACAGTCCAGCGGTCAGAACACCAGCCAATAGCAAGCTGGTGTCAATCGTCGACAACTCAGACTGACAGGCACGTCGCCCTGTCTGCATATCCAGAAAGTGGTAATAGAATCCACGATAGCCGGTCGCGTCGGGTTCGGGACCTTGAGGACTGTTCCAGAAAAATCGCAGTGTCGTCAGCGCGCGATCCACCGCCGTGTCGCGAGCGATAAATCCTCGTTCAACGCCGACAGGATATGCAGCCAACGCGAACCCAATCGCCGCGATACTGGCGGGCCACCCTGGACTGTCGGTGCGATCGATCACCATGCCGTTCGCGAGATTCGTCTCTTGCAATACGTAGTCAAACGATTCGCGTTGAAGATCTTCGAGATTGACATCAATCGAATCGGCCTTCCGCGACATTGCGAGTTCCTCACGTCCGTAAGAAGGAAGCGTTCATAAGAAGCCTGCAACTGAACCTGATGGTGTCAGGGCACTGGCGTTTGCGGTGCCGCGTTGGGCGTTGCATCGGGACGGACCGAGAAATCGAGCGTGGCGATGTAGGTCAGAATTCCCACGAGCATCAAGGCGACAGCCAGCCAAAACTTCCAGCCCTGCTGGGCATGATTCCAATATCCTTGTCCAGCCGTCGGGTGACCGCGAAAATGCTGATCCGGATCGGCGCGATGATCGCTCATGTTGAACCTCTCAAGGGGCAGGCCGAAAACAGATCACCTGCATCGCCCATTGAATGAACAGCAGACAATCTGTGCTCTTCGAAGTCGATCAGACGTTGTCGTGTGCAGGTTTGCCTTCGCACACGGGACTCAGCGAATAATTCATTTCCCACAGCCCATCGCCGCTGACCAGAAGAACAGGTGCGAGCAGAGCAATTCGCGCACCACTCAACACATTGATAAGGAATTCAATTTGGATAGATCATGAATTCTTGACGAGGGGACGACGACGACCTGAAAGGATCGTCAGTGAGCACGCCCCGATTCGCGGGTGAGATCCGCCAGACGCCGTTGCACCTCTGTCGTCAGCATTCCGGGTGAGTACTTCCAGCGCCAATTGAAAGTTCCTTCCCCACTGGTTCCCGGCGTATTCATCCGGGCATCGTCACCCAGAGACAAGACATCCTGCAACGGGACGATCGCCAGGATCGAACCCGAACGAAACGCCAAGTCGATAAACTCCCAGGCGATATTCGCCTCGTTACAGGCGGTATACTGTTTCAAACGCTCCAGTCGTTCATGATGCGGTAGGATGAACGATCGGAACCAACCCAACGTCGTATCGTTGTCGTGGGTCCCCGTGTAGGCCACCGAGTTCGGTTCGAAGTCACGGGGATGAGTGTGATCCCAAGGCTCGCCTGGAAGAATGAATTGCAGCACTTTCATTCCGGGCAAATGGAATTGATTGCGCAGTGCATGCACCTCCTCAGTGATCATTCCCAGATCTTCGGCAATGATGGGCGCTGTCGTCGGCTGGTTGGTATCGAGGTGGTTGAATTCCGTCCCCGGCCCGTGGGCTCGGCAGAGTGCCTGCAGCAATTTTGGCCCGGGTCCTGGCACCCATTGACCGTTGATCGCCGTCGCCTCGCCTGCTGGCACTGCCCAGTACGCTTCGAAGCCACGGAAATGATCCAGCCGAACCAGGTCAACGAAGTCGAGTGACGCTTCCAATCGATGGATCCACCAGCGGTACGAGTCGCGTTGCATCGCGTCCCAGTCGTACAATGGGTTATTCCACAACTGGCCTGTCGCCGCGAAATAGTCTGGTGGAACACCGGCCACGCGCGTTGAATTGCCGGCTTCGTCCAATTCGAACAACGATCGATTCGCCCAGACGTCGGCGCTGTCGTGCGACACATAGATCGGAATATCACCGATGATTTTGATGCCATGTTGTCGAGCGTGATTGCGAAGTTGCTGCCACTGCCGAGCAAACAGAAATTGCAGGATGATCGCAGCGACAAATCGTTCACCCAGTTCTGGCTTGACGCTGGCGTCCGCTGACGAAGTGAATTCGGTCCATCTGGTCCACGGCTTGTTTTCGTTCGCTTCACGCTGTGCCATGAACTTGGCGTGGTTTTCGACCCAAGCCGCGTGTGAATCGCAGAACGAGGCGAATTCCTGTTGCAACACATGGGTCGCAGGCAGTTGCCGCATCGAGCGAATTGCAATCTCCAGCAGTCGCACCTTTTTGGCCCGGACAGTGGGAAATTCGAGCCGTAAGGCGTACTCAAATTCAGGCAGGGCGGCTTCGGCCAGATCCGCCTGGGTCACCAGCCCGTCCGCAGCCAGCAGATCGGGACTGATCAGCAGCGGATTTCCTGCGAATGAGGAAGGGGATTGATAAGGAGAATCGCCCGCGTCCGTTGGACACAAGGGCAGGATCTGCCAGTACTTTTGTCCCGCACCAGCCAACCAGTCGATAAACTCGAACGCTCGCGGTCCCAGATCGCCGATTCCGTATCGGGTCGGAATTGAGGTGGGATGCAGCAGGACGCCGCTGGCTCGCTCCGTCAGCATATCATTTGTCCAATTCGATTTGCGCCGACGAGTGCCGCCCGCAACCCGTTCGCGGACCTTCGCCATCCCGCGGCATCGAGAATCGTGACGGCCAACGGGCGGAAAGGGAAGGGCAGCCTGATTCTTGTGCGATTCGGTTCACCGAAATGCTGGTTTTTTGGGAGGTTTTCCGCTCGCTTGCGACGTTCCGGAAAGGTTGCCACCATAGTGGTCTTCCCCGGGGATGGCGTTTTTGTTCGAGAGCTTCATTTCCCCAGTTTTTTAGCCAGGGGCCTTCTCGTCCATGACGTCGTCCTTGATCACCAAACAAACCGCTTTTGATGAGCTGTGCGAGCACATTCAAAAGGCGGGACTGGTCGCTTTCGATACCGAATTCGTCTCAGAACATACTTATCGCCCAGAGCTCTGCCTGCTGCAATTTGCCACCAAAGAGCGTTGCGTCGCGGTCGACCCCTATGAGGTTGATCACCGCCGCTGGTGGGAATTGATGGCGGACGAAAAGACCACGGTCATCATCCATGGCGGGCGAGAAGAAGTCCGGTTCTGCTTCACACACGTCGATCTGCCGCCGCGACGATTGTGGGACGTGCAAATCGCAGAAGGACTGCGATCGCGCAGCTTCCCGCTGGGTTATGAAGCCCTGGTCAAACGGATCCTGGGCCGGACTGCGCAGGGCCGGGAAACTCGGACCGACTGGCGCCGCCGACCGCTGTCTGCCACGCAGCTCGAATACGCTCTGGACGACGTTCAACACGTGCTGGAAATCTATGAACGCCAACGCAGTTCGTTACAAAAAATGAAGCGACTGTCGTGGGCCGAGGCAGAAATCCAGCGGATGATTGACGAAATCGCAGCCGAACGATCGCCCGACAGCTGGCAACGCTTGCCTGGTCTGCATCGGCTGACGCCGCGCGAACTGGCGGTCGGTCGCGAAGTCTATCGCTGGCGCGAAGCAGAAGCCGCCGCCAAAGATCGCCCGATGCGGAAAGTGCTCCGTGATGATCTGGTTATCGAATTGGCCAAGCGGCGACCAACCAGCGAGTCTGACTTGCTGGCTGTGCGCGACATGAACCGCCCAGAATACAAACGCGCCGCCGCAACGTTGCTCGATTGCGTCGCCGCGGGTATGGCGCTGCCGAAAGAAGACCTGCCCCAGTTGCCCAAATCGCTTGACGAAGACAAATCGCACGACGAACAGGTTGTGGGACAACTCTTGGGGTTGGCATTAGCCAATCGTTGCGCCGAGCTTAACGTCGCGATGGGGCTGGTTGGCAAGACGGCCGATTTGCGACATCTGGTCCGTTGGCATGTCTACGGCGAGCGCGACGGCGAGCCACCTCGGCTGACTCAGGGATGGCGAGCAGAAGTCTGCGGCGATCTGTTGACGGATGTGCTGGCGGGCAAGATCGCCCTGCGAGTGGCCGATCCACAATCAGATCATCCGCTGGTCTTTGAACGCCGTGATGAGAAGACTCCGGTTTCACCCGCAACGACCAAGAAGTCGTAGCGTGTAGCGTAGTCCAACGTGTCGGCGCGCCACAGGCGTGCATCATCGCGAATCATCGCTCACCAGTGTCTTCAATGACTTTCTGATCTGGATGAGTCCTCGTCAGATCACCGCGCGAACATGCCGCCTCGGTTGCGGCCCTATCAGCGGTAGATCCACTGCGAGTCCCCGTCGAGCAGAATCTCCCATTCACGTTGATCGAATCGATCGCCACGACGCCAGTACTTCTGCATGATCGTTTTGGATTGAATGATCGGCGTACCATCCGGTCCATCGACTTTTCGAATGCTGTTCGAGAAGCCAGTCAGAAACACCGTGTACTTGTTGGCGTCAGCATTCACTCCCCGCCACATGAACACACCTTCGACGGCAGGCTCCTCAGGTGCACCCGGTTCTGATTCATCGGGAATCGGACCGACAATGGCAACAGAGTTTTTGTAATTCCCTTTTTCGCGCTTGTTGATCGCGGCCAATGCCTCGGGGATGACAGTGTCGGAATACATCTCGTTCCGGTCGTTGTCCGTGACGACCAACAAGGCTTCCGGAATGAACTGTTGCGGGGCAATCGGTGGATCCAACTGGTTTACAGGAGGATTCTCGGCCCCCTTCTTTTCCAGCTTGTGATGGAAACCGCGGTAAACGATGTACCACACAAATTCCAGTTTCTTCTTGCCTGTCTTCGGATCGGTCAGTTCGACCGGAATCATGCGCATCGGTTTAAAATAGACATCCAGCACCCACAGATCGGTTTGCGTGCCGATTTCGTCACCCGTTGCCACAGCGGGGAATCGTATCTCACCGCCGCGCAGTGTCTGAGCGGACGCATCGGATTGCGCGACAATGACGGTCGTATAGATCAGGCCGAGAAAACAGAGTGATCGAACGGCAAACGATCTCATGGTGAACAGGTCCTGGCGAGATGAACGGCCGGTATTGACGAAAGTTAGCATTCGAATTCGCCTCCAGTCCGTCAAATTCTCACGATAGGGTAGTCTGAAGGGTACGGTCAAGCAGATTCAGTGCAGATCCAGGCCAGTCAACAGCTTCTCAATCGCATCAGCGCGATGAGCGACTTCCAGGACACTCCGACGAATCTCTTCGGGATCGACAGTCGATAATGGATAATTGTCGACCATCACAAACGCCGCCTCGTTATCGATTTCGGCGATTGCCAATGCTCCGTGCAGAATTTCGGCGTTCAGCCTCAAGGCCGGTTCAAAATAAACCGAAAGTGCCGGACAACACACGCTTGAGATCCTCAGCAAGCGATCGGCCGCCGCATGTTCGCTGGGTTCAACGAACGCGGTCTGATGCCGTCCCCCCGAAAACGACAGATCAATCCGGTAACGCGTCCCCTCCCGTTTCCAATGAATATCCGGATGGTTCGCGAACGCCTTCTGTAGCAGACTCTCGATGTCCTCGACCTGCCCCAGCACTGCTTCCAGTAACTGAACCGCTTCGATGCCCGACTGAGGGCGATTCCTTGCGGCCTTGGCCAACAACATCGTCGCGCACTCGGCCATTTCCATCGGGATCCCGCGATCGAACGAACGAAAACTCGGTAGCGGATCATGGGTGACCCGCTGGATCAACTCGTTCAGATTTTCGGAATGGAACGGCAGTTGTCCGGTCAACAAGTAGAAGTAGCAAATGCCCAGGGCGTACACGTCGCTCGCCGTCGACGCCGGCTGATGCTCGAACAGTTCGGGTGCCATGAAACTGGGAGTACCGACGAACTCCATCAATTTTTCGCTATTGGGATTCAACACAACACGTTTGGCCAATCCAAAATCGGTGATCTTGGGCACACCCTGATGCGTCAACATGACGTTATCGGGCTTCAGGTCGCGGTGCAGGATGCCCGCTCGATGCGCGGCCGCCAAGCCTTCGGCAACACGCAACGTCAACGATGTCGCACGAACGGGCGTCTGCGGCCCTTCATCCTCGATCAGCTCCCGTAAAGAACGACCGGCGACAAATTCCATCTCCAGAAAATGGTACTCGCGTTCTTCCCCAATCGCGTGAATCGTGACAATGTTGGGATGATTCAAGGCGGCCGCAGCCTGACCTTCATTCATGAACCGATCAATATAGGCCGGATCACTAGAGACGAGTGACGGAGGCAGGATCTTCAGCGCGCACTTGCGATGCAGATCTCGATGTCGCGCCAGGTAGACGCGCCCCATCGCACCCGCTCCCAGCAAGGCATCGCAGGTGTAGACGCCCAAGCGTTGCCCAATCAGTTCGTCAACCTCTTTCGCCAACGATGCTTTGGGAGCAATTCCTTTGATTCCTTCGGATGCATCGACAGGTCGATGCACATGCGTTTCTCCCACTTCATCCACCGAGGCGACGTAGCCGCAACTGGGACAGGACTGAGAAACCTGCTCAGGCTCATACAGAAACTGGCAACTGGGACAAAACGCGGCTGTGAACAGGCGCGTGTTGGGCCCCGGATGTTTGGATTTTTCGCTCATCTGCATTCGATCACCAATTGAAAACTGGCCGCACGACTATTGTGACCAAAACAGCAGTGATTTAGCCACATCGAAGCGAACGCATTCGCGAATCCGAATCAAAGCCCCACGGTGAACTGCCGGATCAGGCAAATTGATCAATCAGAAAGTTTCGGATCGGTTCCGGCCTTCGCACAATTCATACCCCAGCCGCCGAAAACTCGCTTCACCGGCCGAACTGCGTCCATGGTGCGCGATTGCTATACTCGGGTGCTCCGTTGAGGAAACCTTTTCGAGCGAGGTGACGTGATGGTTCGATGGTGTCTATGGATGGGAATGATCATGTTGACGACGGCCGCGAGCGCGACGGCAGGAGACGAAATCACTCCGCACGTGGTGCTGGGAATTCATGGTGGAATCGGCGAAGACAAAAAGGACATGACTCCTGAACTGGAAGTCAAAGTGCGCGCCGTCCTGAACGCGGCGTTGAAAGCCGGCAAGGCAAAACTCGATGCCGGTGGTTCGAGCCTGGACGCCGTTGAAGCGGCGATCCGCATCATGGAAGACGATCCCGTCCTGAATGCCGGCAAGGGAGCGGTCTTTACTCACGAAGGACGCAACGAACTGGACGCGTCAATCATGGATGGCAAGTCGAAAAAGGCCGGGGCCGTTGCCAGTGTCACGATCGTCAAGAATCCAATCTCAGCGGCTCGTGCCGTGATGGAAAAGTCGAAACATGTCATGTTGATCGGAAACGGGGCGGAGATCTTCGCGACGAAACAAGGACTGGACATCGTCGACCCATCCTATTTCTGGACCGAACACCAGTGGCAAGCGATCCAAAAGATCTGGCAACAAGAAGCCGAACAGAAGAAGAAACAAAAAGACCAAAGTGCGGTCGATCCACAGGAACTGCCGCCGCTCGCGAAGCCGCATTACGGAACCGTGGGCGCGGTCGCCGTTGATGCTGCGGGGAACCTGGCTGCGGGGACATCCACCGGTGGCATGACCAACAAGATGCACGGACGACTGGGAGATTCTCCCATCATCGGTGCTGGCACATACGCCGATAACGACGCCGCCGCGATCTCGTGCACCGGACACGGCGAATTCTTCATCCGCTATTCGGTGTCACACGAAATCGTTGCCCAGATGAAATATAAAAAGGCATCACTGCAAGAGGCTGCCGAAGACGTCATCAATAGACAGTTAAAAGCAGTCAACGGAGAAGGGGCCGCTATCGTGCTCGACAAATCGGGTCAATTCACAACTTCACGCAACAGTGAAGGCCTCTATCGTGGTTGGATCACGGCCGATGGCAAGATCCAAGTCCGAATCTACGACCAATGATCGTAACGGGTATTCACCGATGGCTGCATCACCCGTATCCAACGCGCGAGCGATATCGCTATTCTAAACCCGACTCAATCGCGAACCCCGCCGACCCGCGGCCGGGTCAGCCGAGTCCCAGTCGCCGGCGCCAGAACCATTCCACGGTCATTAACCCTGTGATGGCCGACAGAATCCACCACTGACTCCACCAGGGCGATTTGCGGACAATCGACGTTTGTGGTGGAACAGGCAATTTCTCGAGCATCTGGCGAATCGACTTCGAATCTTTCAGCACTGAACCACCCGAGGCGTTGGCCACTTTGACCAACTGTTCGTGTTCGGGGAAAGGGTTCTGCTGCTCATAGGGATCGTGCACAATTCGCAAGTCGAGCGACGTGCTGTCGACCTGGGTCGTGTCTTCATACGCGGTCAGTTCCAGGCGGATTGATTGCGTGGCGGACGCGGCTGCGGGGGCAGGTCCCAGCACCAATTGCAGGTTGTAATCCATTTGCCCCTTAACACGCGGCAATTCAAATTCTTCACCCCAGGCGATGTAAGGCCCCGTCTCACCGCTGGTCCGTTGAATGTTTTCGGGCCAGCGAATTGGCGACCATGTCGCATCGGCGTCGTTCAGATTCCCTTGCGGTTCGACCATCGCGACCAGTCGGTACCCGGCAGTGCGGTTCGCCGATTCGTCGTAAGCGCCCGCCGACAGTGTCACTTTTTCGGTGGGTCGATAGAACGGTTGATCAGCCTTGGCAACCAGTCGGCGGCGTCCGATCGATGAATCTTCGGTCAGCCAATAGACGACATTTCGCCAGAATTTCGCGTAGTAGCGGTGATCCTTCTCACCCCAGTTGTTGACGAACTCATTGGCCCACGGCGGTGTTCCAGGGACCGACATCGCAATCGTGCGTCCTTTGCCGTAAGAGCCGATCGTGATCACCGGTCGCTTCGTGCCACCGTCATCGGCCGTTGCGAGTACCAGCGCATTCGCTTCGCTCTTCACACGGTGTTCTTTATGAATGCCCGTGAAGTCCGGAAGTGTTCGTAAAATCTCACGGTTGGCATTTTCGTTCTCGACAATGTGCCAGATCGGATGATTGGCGTAGGCGGTCGCGGGAAGCACCTTGATCCCGCCCGATGGACTCCATTCCGACGCGCTGTCACCCATGTCAATCGGCAACATGCGTTCGACCAGCTCGTCTTTCCATCCACCCGCCGCGAAGCTGTTCGGGCCCCCGATCATGCACAGTCCGCCACCACGTTTTTCGATCCACTGCTCGATCCAATCCAACTGATCTTCCGTAAACGAGCGGCGAGCCGTATTGCTGATGATGATCGCGTCGAAGGCCGCCAGTTCAGCTACGGTTTCCGGAAAACCTCGATTGAACGAGCCGCCTTGACCGTCGGCCAGGCGCTGCAGTCTTCGCGTCCCCGGCGCGGCCGACAGCACGACGCATTCGATATCGGGGTCTGCCGTCAACGCGTTCTGCAGGTCAGAATGCGGTCCCCGCGGCGTGGCGGACGTCCCCGGAACAATCGAGTTCAAGTTGATGGAAAGTTGCGGTCCACCTTCGACGTACAGGATCCGGATTTTTGTGCGGTCAACGGCAACGTCCATCGTATAGCGGTTGTTTTCAACCGACATTTCGCCCTGCAACGGGGTGACAGCGACTTCGATCTTCTGGTTCAATTCACCCGATTGATAACTGGTGGTGAACGACTGAATCCCGCTGCGCACGGTGATCGGCATATTATTCAGTTTTCGCCGCACACCCTGACGATCAATCGACGACACAATCAGTTCGCAACGTTTGTCGTCGTAGCCATAGCTGCGCAAAAAGACGCGTACTTCCACCTGCGAATTCTTGCGCACTTTCGGCGCCGATACGACACCGACGATCGCCAGGTCGCCACCTTTGCCCGCTTCGCCGACCGGAACGACGTGAATCGGAACTTTCATTTTGGAAAAATGTGCCGCCAGCTTTTCCACTTCCGCCGCATCGCGCGCTCGTCCGTCCGAAAACACGACGACGGCGGCGGGAGGTGTCCGTCCAAAACGACTCGTTAATTGACGCAGTGCGCCGGCCAGCTGTGTATCGGCATCGGTGGGCGAAAATTCGTCACCGGGTTTCGGATTCATCCAGTGTGTCGGTTCAACGGCGGCCAACCTTTGACCGAACCGAAACAGACTGATATTCGCCAGTGGTTCACCACCATTCATCTGGCTGTCGCGAACCATCGCGAGCGACCGTTCCCAACGTGAACCTTCGTCGCCCACTGACATACTCTGCGAGGCATCCAACAGATAAAAGACATCGGCTTTGTGTTTGGTTCCCGATGATTCGTACAGTTTGACGGGGTTCAGAATGAGTGCCGCCATCAGGACAAAGGTGACAACTCGCAGCCCAATCAAACCAAACCGTTGCGAGACCCGGATTGGACCGCCACACAGTCGCCGCATTGCCACCCACGCCACAATGATGGCAAGCAGCCCGACGGCCGCATTCGCCAGCGTCAGTTGGGGTTCAAATTCGAGTCGAAAGTCATTCATTCCTGTATCTCTTCCGAGCGTCCACCGCTCGTGATCATTGCATTCGTGTCGCTTGTCTTCAATTTGATCGAAACCCAACGAAATCATTTCAAAAGTGATTTGATGTCCGCGTCCGATGGGTCTGATTGATACTGACAGGCGTAATAGGGGCCTTGCGCGTTGCAGAACTGTTTATAGGGAGGTTTGACCCAGACGGATTGATCGTCGAGTTTCGCTTCCAATGCGTAAATCGTCATTGGAGTCCAGGCATATCGCCAACGTAATGCGTCGCCATCTTTGTAGATTTCAAGGAAGAGATTGGCTTCAGGATTGGTGCCCAGGACGAACGAAAACACAGCACCGTCAACGATGTCCCCACCTTGTTGAACGTCGCTGTAACGCAACAAAGGTTGAGCGAGCAGTCGCAAGTGATTGGGGGTCGGAACCTGTTCCACTTCGAAGTCATCGACAACGCTGAATCGCTGGGCCTCTTTGCGAAACTGAGGCAATCGCAGGTTCGCCGTCTTCGCTGGTTCGGGCGCGCCATCCAACGCCTGGAAAGTTATCCAAGTCTCCATCGGCTGCCACACCAGATTGTTGCCGCGTTTCACCCACACAGGTTCGGTGGTGATCTTCGCAAATTCTTGAGCCATATAGGCACCGTGATGGATGTGCAACTGGCACAGCACATCAGGCCGACCACCACGGCTGAATGCCGCCACCAGACCATCTTTCACGCTGCTGACCGGATTCGACCACCGCAAGAGCGGTTTGGGATTGAGTTCCGCAACCTTCTTTTGATCGGTTCCCACGTCGACCTGGTATTTGCCAACGGCTGTCATCATGAAGTCGAGACGTTTCTTCGACTTCTCGACTTCGACCTGATCTTCTGCCGCAGGATTCTCTTCTGCCGCTTCCGAACATCGATTGAGTCCGATGATGGCGGCGGCTCCGCACAGCAATAACCCGCAAATCGACAGGCACAGCCTTCGATCGATGTGTGATTTTGGATACTGCTGGGGTCTCGACATGCTGCTGCTCTTCAATGCCCAACGAGGCGGGACTCGGACTACTTCATTCGTCGCTCTTTGGCACGCGACGTTTTCGTCTGGCTGCCTTTCGAGCCCAAAGTCAACGTACGCTGGTACTTCATGACCAGAGCTTCGTACTGTGCCGGCGGGATTTCTTCGTTCGAAATCGCCAACTCGGCCAACAACAGTTGCTGAACTGTTTCACGCAACTCCTGTTCGATGTTTCGCAGCGCCTTGCGATAGCGTTCGCCATCGAAACGAGCACCACCGCCGCGAACCGTGTTTGTCTCTTCGTCCCAGCCGGAGCCTTTCAGTTCGTCTTTCAGATCTTCACCGGCGCCGCCACCCGCGTCGGCGTCTTTCAGTTCTTCCAGGAAATCGCCCGCGCCCTTCACAAATTGCTCGGCCTGTCGCTTCGTTTCGACATCGTCTGTTTCGTCGGCCAATCGCTGGGCGTCGGCCTCCAGCTTCATTAACTCAGCCACCTTCGGATTCACGATTTCGCGTTGCAGGGTGTCCAGCTTGCGAGCGGTTTCGTCCATCTTGTCGGCGATGTCCGCTGCCGCCTTGCGTTCTTCGTCCACCTTGCCACCGCGGAACCCTGGCGCTTGCTGCTGCATCCGCTCGACGGTGTTCGACACGCCGCCCTTGTCCATCAGTTCGGTCACCTTGGGGATGACTTTCTGATCTTCTTTCGAAGTCGACTTTGACGCGGCGTTCAAGATGTCGGCCAGCGATTCACCCGCCACTGCCAATTTCTCAGCCTGTTTGGCCAGCGCTTCCTGCTTTTCCTGGTCTTCCATCGGATCTTGACCAGCGCCAGGTTGTTTCGTCTTTTCCTTTCGCTCACCGCCATTACCAGCCGCGGCCAGGTCTTCTTCCTGACGGCTGATGTCGTCGGCGATGTCCCGAGCCACGTTCAGTTGACCGGACAGTTCATCGGCCAACAGGCCTTGGGCCAACGTCAGCAATTGCTCGAACTTCTCAGCCGCGATGGCCGCCGACTTCGCTGCTTCTTTGGAGTTTCCGCGAGCCAGCGCACCCGATGCCGCTTCGGCCGCTTCGGTCGCAGCCGACATGCGTCCCTTGGCGAGGTCCGTCGCTTGCTTCAACTGGGTCAATTCCTTCTGAACTTCGGCCGCATCGGCCGCGATTTCCTGCTGTTTCTTGGTGAGCTCTTCACGACTCATCCCTCCCCGTCCAGCGGGCTTTTCTTCGTTTTCATCCGCCGCGGTACCGGTCTCAGAATTTCCCTGGCCGTCGCCAGTCGCATCTGTTTGTGGCTTGGTCGAAGTCCCGTTTGGACTAGTCTGCTCTGTTTCCGTCGGTGGGTTTTCAGAATCTCCACCACTCCCGCCCATCGACTGCAACTGTGCGGCGACGGTACCTTCCTGTCCGGCGAGTTGAGCCAATTGAGCCAACAGGTCGTCGATCTTCTGCTGCTCATCCTTGCTGCGCGGCGGCTTGCGGCGCAGTTTCGTCTGCTGCTGGCGGAAGAATTCGCCGATCGCGTTTTGCAATTCACTGGAATTCGACTGTTGCAGAGTGACTTCCAGCCGGTCGCGCGATTCCACCAGGAATCGGACCGCATCCTTCTCCTGCAGCATCGCCACGTCGAACTTGCCAACCGACATCGAATCGACACTGTCCAGCATCGCTCGTTCTGCCTGGAATAACAGATCGGCATTGTCGAGCAACTGAGGGATGTTGAATCGTTCGGCCTGGGCTTGCAGGAAGACGGCCAGCCCGCGCGTCAGTTCGGCGATTTCGCCTTCAAACTTCATCAGACGATCGAGTCCGCCCAGGTCCGGCCGATTGCTGCGCTTCATCGTCAGTGTGCGATTGAGGGCCGTGCGTTGACGCCCAATCAGTTCTTCAAACGTCGCGCGACGTGGCCCCTGTTCCTGTGGATCGCCCATTCCGTCCTGTTCAGGTGGCTGTCGATAGATCGTTTTGAACGGCCGAATATCGATGAATCGCAACTCGGTTTCCGTCCGTTGCGGTTCACCGGGTCGGTTGTCTTCGGCGAATGCGTAATAGGTGATCGCGTCTTTCTGAATCAGTTTGAAATGTTCCAGCGGCAGCGTGCGTTCCAGGGCAGCCGAAGTCTTGGGTGACAGCGTTCCCGTTGCCTGCAGTTCTTCCGCAGCTTGTTGATACGATTCGGCGAACAATGTGTGCTCTTCATCGTTGTTGATCTGGAAGACGATACCGGCACGTGTCAGACCAAAATCGTCGCGCGCACGAATGCGCATCAGGATCTCGGCGAGTGAATGCACGTCGAGCGATTCATTTGGTTCTTCGAAGTAGACCGTTGGAGGTTGATCCTTACGAACTCGAATCCGGTACGAATTCTTGGCGATGGGCAGACCATGTGGCGACGTCGCTTCGACCAGCCAGTTCACGTCACGATCCAGTGTCGTTTCGAACATCAGTTTCGTGCCGTCGATTCGGACGTCGAATGTGATCGGTTCGAAATCGTCGTACTTCGATTTCATGGCAGGATTGAAAATAATCTGAGCCGTCGCGGGGACGCCGTCCAATTCAATCACAAACTTGGCTTGGGAACCTTCCAGCACATTGACGTTGCCGTCTCCGTTCAGGGCTGGCGGCAGACCTGTGTACTGGGGCGGCGTCACTTCCACGCTGACATTCACAACCTGCAGTGGATAGCGAACATCGACATGATGTTCGGCACTCTGCTCAGGTCCCGCAGCCCATTGGAATTCGAATGGTTCCGTAATATTGGTAATCGAAGATTCGTAAATCAGTTCACCCGTTGCGGCGACTTCGGCGTCCTTCATCGCAAATGTCTGCAGATCCCACGGACCGTTCGTACGCGTTGAAGGACGTGTTCGCAAAACCACAGTGTCGCGCGGTCGACCGGTCACCATCACGCGCAGGTTCAGGGTAGCTCCTTTGTCGACGATGGAGTCTTCGTTGCTCAGCACTAATTGCGTAAACGATTCGTCGGCCAGCAAAGCACGTCGCATGGCCGTTTGCCATTCGCCGTGCCACATGCCTGCACTCGCGACAAACCCGACGATTCCGAAAGCAAACCCAGTCAGGGCGATTAAGCGCTTGATCGGAATCAGGTTTTCGAGCGGCAAAGGCAGAGTCGAAACGGCCGCTTCGGTTTCCAAAGCCCGGACAAGCCCGGGTGCGACGCCAGCCTGTTTCAATTGCTCGATCGAACGGCCCCGATATTCGACCGTGGTTCGAACGCGTTGCCCCAATTCGGGGAATTTGCGTTCAATCGCCGCTGCCGTGCGATAGCGACTCCAACTGGCCAAACCGATGATCAGCAGCCAGACCGACAGAAATACTCCTGCCGCAGCGAACGATCCGACCGAGATCGCTCGCAGCATCCAAGGCAACTCGAAGCGATAATCGAGACCCGCGACGATGACGAATCCCAGCAGCGAACAAATCGCCAGGACAGTCAATGTCTGCCACCCCAAGTGGCGACGCAAGCGGCGCCTGAGGTCTTCGAATCGATCATAAAATGTCGGAAAATCGAGTCCACTGGCCATGGTCTCACCTCTTTCTCGATCACTGCCGGGTCAAACTGATTTGAATCGGTCGCCTGTTGACTTGCTCGCCTGTTTATTGACTCGCCTGTTCGACGATTGCCGGATCCTTGAACCATCCGTTTACGTATGACTTGCGATCAGACGGTGGATCAGCGTCGCTTGCCATCCAGACTTCCTGTTCGTCCAGGCTGGCATGAATTTCCGCTCCCGTCATTTGAGCCAGGCTGTAATGCCAGGCAACAGACTTTGTCGTTTCGTCGCGCAACGCTTCGATCGTGACGGCGATTTCGGGATTGGTCCCGCTCACAAACGTGAAGATCGCTCCATCGACGACGCCTGTTTGCTCGTCTTGATAGCGGTAGAGCGGATTGGTCAGTGCTCGCAGCTCTAATCGCCCCACCAAACCATGTTGTTCGTGAGCCGAGAACCGCTGAAACAGTTGTTTCGCCTGTGCGAGACGAGCGGGCGCCCTTTCCGCCGGTTCAGGGGCTTTGGCAATCGGCCGCCGCTGCAATCCTGGTTCACGAGCGGACCATTTCCAGTCATCTCCGCGAGTCACCGTCAACTTCGCGTCCGACAACGACACGAACTCGAATAGACTTTGCTTGCCCAGTGGATACTTGGGATAGAATTCGATCGCCATCACGCCGCAGGGAAGGTTTCGTTCCTTCCAGATCCACAAAGTCGAATCGCCCGAATTGCGTGCCACATCGCTGTAACGCAAGAGCGGCTTTTCGCTGAGTGTTCCGGTGATCGGCTGACCATTGCGCTGCCCGGCGATCTGGAATCTCAAGGCCATATCTTTCATACGGGCCAATTGAGCAGTCCGGGCCGCGTCATCGGTCGGTTCATCCGCGCAAACCATCGACGTCAGCGATGCGAGTGCCATGGCACCCAGCCAGTCGCGACGACTGATCATGGCAGAATCGTTCATGCTGACACCGCCTTTCCGCTCGAACACACTCATTCGCAAATCGCTAGCTGACCGTTCGATTTGCCAGGAAACCTTCCGCCAGAATCAGGGCCAACAGGATCAACAACACCGAAGGCCAAATCTCGTCGTCACGCGCATCGAGACCCGCGATCAGCGTTTGCGAACTGACGACCTCGGTCGATGTCCCGCTTTCCGCCGAGAATCCGAATCGATTCGCAAGTTCGGTCAACGTGCAGCGGTCCGTTTCCGATTCGCGAGGACTGACATTGATCGCGTTCCAATGGTTTCGGTCTTCGTAGATGCCTGGTGGCTGAGTCACATCGGTCTGACCATCAATCGCCACATTGCGGACCGGACCGCCTTCCGCCAGACCACCGAGATAACCGAGCAACTGGTAGTTCAATGGCAGGTACAATCGGCTGCGCGGCCAGTCACTCCACGATCCGTCACAGCCCGCCGCGAACCAGAGCACTCGACCTTTCTCTACAGATCGTTCCATCAAAGCAGGCGAACCACCCGTGAACCGCGCCAGGATGGCAACTCCGTCTTCGGCTTCAACGCGGCTGATCCCGCGGAACGAGCGACGCGACAAGTCACCGCGTTGCATATCGCCAAACAAGTCGAAAATCGGATGTTCGGCGTCCCAGCGTTCCATTCGCCACGGAGCCTCGTTGGAAGTGGCAAAGCCGCGAATCTTGCCCACACCCAGACCGGCCTGGATCAATTGTTGCATCCCATCCTGCGTCGTCGGTTCACCTGCAAAGACCAGCAGGCCACCACCGGCGCGGACCCACTTCGCCAACCGATTGGCATCCGTCGCTGTAATCGTCGCAACATTCGCCAGAACGATCAGCGATGTCGTTTTCAAATCGGGCCACGGCGTTTCGCCATCGAGTGGCAAGACGGTCGGTTCAAACAATCGCTCGGGCGCCACTTCACCGGGTGGCGCCAGACGCAACGACGTTTCGAGATAATAAGACGCCGCCCGCTGCGGCAATTCATTGGGCTGGCCATCGACAATCAAGGTCTTCAGCGGCGGTGCAACCAGGATGGCAAACCAGCGTTTGTTGTCGAACTTCAAATCGTCTTCGTGTTCCAATTCGACATAACCGCGCCATAGGCCCTCGGACAGTTCCGGAGTTTCGAAATCAACCAATCCAGTGGCTCCGGCGATCAAGCTGATCTGTTGACGCAGGTTGACCTGGCGATCGCCCCGCGTTGCATGCAGTACGACGTCCGCTTTTTCGAGAGAGAAGGGACCGGCGTTGAAGATCGTGGCAGTGACCGCAGTCGTCTTTCCCGGACGGACGACCGGCACCGGAATCTTGACGGAGCTAACGGCTGCGTTGCTGGTCTGCTGCTGGCCCAGATCGATCACATCGATCTGCACTCCGGACGGCAGCGGTTCGGTCTCGGCCCAGTCCAGCCCCACTCGTTGAAGATCTGTGATCAAGACAACGCGTTGTTTTTGTTGTTTGGATTTCACGCACACATCACGCGCCCATGCCATCGCGGCACTGAAATTGGTCGCACCTGTCAGCGACGCGGGGGCGGTCAATTGCTTCAGCAACGATGTCGTCATTTTTCCGACATCATCGCCCGTCGAGAGAGGATGCACGACATGATCGAAGAACGCAACGCGGGTTTCGGCCGCATCTCCGGCTTCGCCCAGGATCTTGCGGGCTTCCGTCACTGCTTGATCGATCAAACGACCTGAATCGCCGCGGCGTTCCATCGTCGCTGATTGGTCAATCAGGATCGCCAGAAACTGTCGCGACGCTTGAGCTTCGAATCCGCGCAAATGGGGACGGGCAAAAATGCCAACCAGCAACGCGATCGCGGTCAAACGCATCGCCAGCAGGATCCAGCGTTTCAGATTGCGAGATCGTGCATTCGCCTGCAGGACCGTTTTCAGGAACCGCAACGTTCCCAAGTCGACGCGCTGGCTTTTTCGTTTGAACACCAGATGTACAACGATTGGGATCGCCAGCCCGGCCAGCGCCCAGAAGAAAATCGGTTGTACAAATCCAAATTGCATGGTTGTCGCCGCAGTCCTTGATCAGGCAAACGATTTCGCTCGTCGCACCAGGTAGTCGAGCAGCGCTTGATCCAACGGTTCGTCGGTCGTCAGTTCGACGCGGTCGATCCCCAGTTTCAGGCAACCCTGTTCGATTTCGTGCCGCCAGGCGTTGACCGCCTGCTGATACGATTCGCGAATCGCCTCGGCCTGAGTCGTCAGCAATTCACCCGTTTCCAGATCGTGAAAGCTGGTATGACCATCAATCGGCAGATCGCGTTCGTAACGATCCCAGATATGGAACAGCAGCACTTCGTGGTTGCGATAGCGGAACTGTTCCAGTTTCTTCATCAGTTGCAGGGGCTCGCCGAAGAAGTCACTGATGATGACGACCAGACCACGATGCGATGCCAGTTCGGCTGACTGCGACAACCCCGTATAGGTGTCTGTCACTCGACTGGGTTTCGAAGCTTCGATCAGCTTCAAAACTTCATCCAGTTGCCGGGCCTTGGCGCGCGGAGCGATATGGCCTGTCACTCGATCGGCATACAGTGTGATCCCCACCGCATCCTGTTGCTTCAACGCGAGCACCGCCAAGGCGGCAGCCAATGCGGCCGCATAGTTTCGCTTGCTGACTCCCGTATTCGCACATTCCATCGAACTACTAACGTCGAGCATCAAATACAGGTTCAGATTCGTTTCGGCCGAATACTCTTTGACATACAGCCGTCCCTGTCGGGCATAGATTTTCCAGTTCACATGCCGCGGATCATCACCCGCCACGTATTCCCGGTGCGAGGCAAATTCGACGCTGAACCCGACATAGGGACTGCGATGCAGGCCCGTCAAAAATCCCTCCACGATCGACCGCGCTCGCAACTCGATATTCTCGAGGCGCGAGAAGAAGGCAGGATCGACAAGCTCGCGGGCAACCAGGGACATGAGATTCCAGCGCAGACGATGTTAATGAACCAGTAAACAGATGAATCGAGAACTATTCGAGAACTATTCGTTCTTGATCACCTTGAGCAACCGTTCCACCACGGTGTCGGCATCAAGATTGTCCGCTCGAGCATGGAAGTTCAGCACCAGACGATGACGCAAGACATTCACGGCGATCGCGCGAATGTCGGCAAAGTCGACATGGTACCGGCCAGCCAGGATCGCTCGGGCCTTACCTCCCAAGACCAGGAACTGCGACGCACGCGGACTGGCGCCATACGTAATGTACTTGTGAACGCCGTCGATGTCCGGACCTTCACCGGGTCGCGTTGCCGAAACCAGACGAGCAGCAAATCGAATGACGCTGTCGTCGATGGGAACGCCTCGAACCAGTTCCTGTAGACGAACAACATCTTCGGCCGTCAGCACGGCATGCGGGTCGCCTTCGGTCTGGCTGGTCGTCCCCTTAATGATCTGTATCTCTTCATCCAGCTTGGGATACTTGATCTTCAAGCTGAACATGAACCGGTCGACCTGTGCTTCGGGCAGGGGATACGTGCCTTCCATTTCGATCGGGTTCTGCGTCGCCACAACAAAGAAGGGCGGCTTCAGGTGATATGTCTCGCGGCCGGCCGAGACTTCGCCTTCCTGCATTGCCTGCAGCAAGGCCGATTGCGTCTTCGGTGGCGTGCGGTTGATTTCGTCCGCCAGCAGGAAGTTGGTGAACACCGGGCCAGGTACGAATTGCAGTTGATGCTTGCCCGTGCCTTCGTCTTCCTGAATTACGTCCGTCCCCGTGATGTCGGACGGCATCAGGTCGGGCGTGAATTGAATGCGACGAAATTCCATATCGAGCGTCCGCGCGAGCGTGCGGGCCATCTTAGTCTTGCCCAGCCCCGGCACACCGTGCAGTAGGACATGTCCGCGCGACAGAAGTCCAACCAACATCGATTCAATGATTTCGTCCTGTCCGACGACGACTTTCGCCATTTCGTCACGGACGCGAGCTCGTGCTTCGCGCAGCTTGTGAACCGCGGCAGCATCCTCGTTCGTGGCCAGGGCAGCAGCCAGTCGATTGGGGGCTTCGCCGTTTCCGGCGGCTCGATCCTTGGACACATCGGCTGTGGTCATCGTAGATTGCTCCTCGTAAATGTCGGCGAGACTCGCGACGACAGTAGCCGTTCGCGAGTCGTTTTGTTCGGTTGCTTACGGCTTGTAAACCAGGATCTGGTAGGCAGCCGTCACTGGCTGGGGATCTTTGGCCCACGGTTTTTCCCATACCGTTTCGCCATCCAAAGTCACTTTCAGGGCATAGGCCGTCATCGGCGCTAACGCATAACGCCACGCAGGTTCCTGACCGTCTTTTTGAACGGCTTCCAGCGTGACGAACACTTCGGGGTCAGTCGTGTGCACGAAGGCAAAGGTCGCTCCGTCGGCAATTCCCTCGCGCGTGCTGGCATAGCGCAGCAATGGCTTGGTCAACAACCGCAGTTCCCAGCGGCTTTTCCCTTCAAAGTCGTCATTGGCACCGAACCGCTCGACCAGTGTCTTCATCTGCGAGAGCCGGAGGGCTGGTGATTTGGCAGGTGCCGGAGCTTCAGGAACAGGCTTCCATTCAACACCCGTCTGACGGGGTGACCAGATCGTCTTGCGATCACGAGCGACTCGAAACGAAGCCGTCGTCAACGATTGGAACTCGTGCAGCCACACTCCGGAATCGATTTGAAACGCCTGCGCAGCAGCATAGGGACGGCCATCTTGATTGACCCAGAAATAAAGCGTCCCATCCTTCAATCCACTGACGGGATTCGTCCAGCGCAGCGCCGGGTCGGGCAATAACTTCAACGCTTCAGAATCGTCTTTGCCCGTCGTGAATTGATAGACCGTGGCCGATTCTTTCATGAACTTCAAACGCTCGGCCGACTCGTCGGTCTGCGATTTTTCCTCAATTCCTTTGTCCGCTGCTGACTTATCACTGGGGGCCTGCTGCGGAGCCGCCGGCCCCTGCGCGAAGACGGATCCAGTGCCGAAGAGCACGGTCCATCCGATCACCAGCAGTAAATTTTTTCCCGTCATCGTCACTTGTCGTCCCGTATTCACCCAATCCCGCCGACCCACAGCCGCCACAGGCGGTATGTTCGCGTCGCATGATGGGTTGCGAATAGGCGAGTTGTTCGCGCGACGCATCCCATCTTCAACGCGCGAGCAGCACCCCTATTCTGAACCCGACACAATCGCGCATCCCGCCGACCCGCCGCCGGGTCACCCTTATATTTATTCCACTCGTTGCGCTTCTCTTACATCAATAAATCCATCGTTATCTTGATCGAGTTGTTCAAACACGGATCGCGGCCCCAGGAATTCGCCCCAGGACAGATCCCCATCATTGTTTCGGTCCATGCGCTGGAACCAGATTGGCCCACCCGCCGCCACTTGCTGGAACCCGGGATTCAGCGCCTGCTGGTCCCCTGTTCCGAACAACTGGAAGCTGCCGCGGACAAATTCCAGATGGAAATTGCGAGTCGGATCCGTTTGCTTCACAGGAGCCCCTGGCGTCTTTTGCAGACCTTTCAGCGAGGCTTCGGCCAACTTCAATTCGCGCTGCGAAATCCGTCCGTCGGCGTTGCGATCCATCTTCTGGAAGAAGCCATGTCCTGTGTCATACAAGTTGACACGGCAACTGGTCGCGGCCGGTTCGCCACGGACACTGACGTAGCGTTCCAGTTCTTCACCGAAAACCTTGCCATCTCCATCCAGATCGATGCTTTCGAACAGACCGCGTTGGAATCGCAATCGCTCTTTAGCTTCGTTCATGTCGATATAACCGTTGCCGTCCTGATCAAGGGAATTGAACTGATCCATCGCGCTGTCGAGTGCCTTTTTGACGGAATCAATTTCACGGCACGAAATGCTGATGACCGCCGTGGAAAAGGCAACGCGCGCAAAATCACGGCGTGCCGCATCGTCAATCCGTTTTCCTTTGAGTGCAATCACCTGCACCATCTGCTGTCGTTCATCGGCCGGTGCCAACTCGACAGCAAGCTCGAGATCAGGAGTCGTCTCACCGATCCGAGCCAATTCTTTTTCGTCGAGTTTCTGGTCGTTGTTGATATCCAGCGTCTTGAATCGCTCATTCGGCCACCCCAGTTCTTTCTCGCTCAGCGAGACATTTCTATCGCGGTCGTACTTCTTTAGCAGTCGCCGAGCCAGCAACGGTTCACGCACATCGCGCAGCATGTCTGCCACACTGGGCGAGGCGCGGTCGGTGACCGGATCGGCCATCATGGCTGCCGGCGTGTTTGGATCAGGTGGTGGAGGTGGCGGATTCACTTCTTCGTAGCTGATACACAGATCCTCGTCCGTATCCAGCTTGCCAATCAGTTCGGCAGCCGCAGCCATTTCCGCTGGGTCCAGCGACCCGGACTCATCCTTGTCGAGTTTCTTGAAGACTTCCAAGTCACCCTTCGCACTGTTCACATCCTGTCGATACGCTACGGTCTCGCCACCCAGACGCTCAACGGTCTGAACGATCTCGCGTCGTTCGACATCCTTGGCTCCGTCGAGCGTTTCGAGGAACTTGTTCGCTGAGGCAACGCGCGCCGACGAGAAGAGCGGTGATTTGCGCGCTTCTTCCCGGCTGACCTTGCCATTCCCGTCAACGTCGAGTGACTTGAACATCCGGTCAACATAGGAGTCGCGAGAATCTTGCAATCGAGTCCCATGCAACATCACGTGCATGCGGATGTGCAAGGGACCTTCGTCGAGCAGCAGCAGCGCATCACGCGTGTCAGCCGAATGGGGAACTGTGCTGGCCCCTTTCGACGTCACCGCTACCTCGACCTTTTCCGCAGCGCCCAGCCAGACGCAGGCAAAGCCTGCGCTGGCGGCGAGACAAAGTGTGATCGTCAGATTACGGATCATGTTTTTCACTTCGTTTTTGGTCTGCGCTCGAATTTCGTTTGTTTACAGTTGCCGCGTCACCGGTGGCAGGTGTCTGGCTCGCGTCGTTTTTCTGCCAGATCACGCTTTCAACAAGGCGCTGACCGGTTCCGTGCCGCGTTCGACGATCGGGATAGGCCGACCTTCGTCGGTGAAGTTTTCCTTCTTCGGATCAATGCCGAGCGCCGCGCAGATTGTCGCGAGAAACTCGGGGCCCTTAACCGGTTTATCGACGACTTTCATGCCATCTGGGCCAGAACTTCCGTATGCCTGACCGCCCTTGATACCGGCACCGCCCAGCACCGTACTCCAGGCAATCGGGAAGTGATCGCGGCCACCGGTCGGATTGATGACGGGAGTTCGTCCGAATTCGCCCATCCAGACCACCAGCGTGTGCTCCAGCATGCCGCGATCTCGCAGGTCGCGCATCAGCGTCGACCACGCTGGATCCAGGACTTGCGACAGACCACGTACCTGATTGAAGTTATCGGTGTGAGTATCCCAACTGGCGGCCGCATTGGTCTGCGTTCCGTTCAGCGACACTTCGACAAAGGGCACACCGCGTTCGACCAGTCGGCGTGCCAACAGGCAGCCCTGACCGAATCGATTGCGACCGTAGGCGTCACGTAAGGCCGCGTCTTCTTCGTCCAGACGGAACGCATGTTTGGCCTGAGACCTGACCAGTCGTTCGGCCTTTTCATAGTTCGATCGGTGCGCCGCGATCGAATCACTCTCAAACCGATCCGAGAAATTTCGCTGGACGACTTGCAACATCTTGAACCGATTGTCGGTCTGCGCCTGATCGACCTTGCGCGGTGGCGCCAGGAACTCGATCGCCAGATTGGCTCGGGCCTGCGGATTGTTGCTGTTGCCCGAGACAGACAATGGAGCGAACAAAGGACCCAGGAAACCTTCATCAGCGGTCGACCCAAAAACCGACTGGGCAGACGAGATGCTGACAAAGTTCGGCAGTTCGTTATCAGATCGCCCCAATTCCTTGGCAACCAGCGAACCCAGTACGGGATACTTGACCGCTTCCTGTGTTTTGTAGCCTGTCAACATGATGTTCGCTGCCCGACCGTGATCGCCTTCGGTCGACGTCAGGCTGCGAATGATGGCGATATCTTTCATTTCCTTCGCCAACCCAGGCAAGTGCTCACTGATTCGCACGCCGGGCGCGGCCGTGTCGATTTCCTTGAACGTCCCACCGTTCTTATGACCAGGTTTCAGGTCGAAGGTATCCATTTGGCTGGGACCGCCGGGCATCCACAACAGGATGCACGCCTTTTGTGGCGCGTTCGCTTCGACGGCACGAGCCAACTTGCCCATCCATCCCGAACATGACATGCCGAATGCGCCCGCAAGGCTCATCCGAAAGAAATCCCGTCGACTGAAATCAGCACCGAATGATGAATTGGTCATGATTGGATTCCTGGCTGGCAGAACGAGCCAATCCGAAAGGCGGATCAGCGAAAAGGACGTTAGTGGTTTGGAAAAGTTCCCAGTTTTGAACTGCGTCAATCTGTTTCGCGACGGCGTTTCTGGAAGGCGAATGAACGACGTCATTCGCTCCCGTCGAACCGTCAAGGACTTAGGACGAATTCGGGTGAATTGAGCAGCGCCCAGAAGATCTCGGCATAAGCCTGTTTTTGCCGAGCCGGTTCGGGTTGCTCTTTCACGAATTCCAGCATCGTTTTCATTTCGTCTTCGTTGGGTTTACGCGTCAACGTCGCCATATACAGAGTTTCAATGCGTTGCGTCGGCTCGAAGAACGGTGCATCGATCACGGCACGCAGCGTGCGGCTGGTCTCGATATCGGTCGCGTTGGAGATCATCGAACCGTGCATCAGCATCAGGGCCTGCGGGATGCCGCTGCGGAATTGATCGGGATGATTGGTCGCCGCCTCGTTCAACTTGGCCACCATCTGCACGCGCGTCCCATTCGTCCGTGGGCTGTCATCCGATTTGCCAATCGGCAGATTCAGCGCCTGTTCCAGCGAATCAAAGACCTGCTCGGGCAACAATGTCTTCAGCGGTCGCTGCGTGATCAGATCGCCTTGCGCGGCATCTGATTTACCCGGAGTTTCGCGTTGATATGTACGACTCTTACAGAGGCTCGCAAGCAACCAGCGCATGTCATAGTCAGTGGCGGCAAATCGACGCCCCATCTCGTCAAGGAAGAATTCTCTTTCTTCAGCGGAGACACGATCAAGATCATCAATCTCACTGACAGCACCGCGACCGTACAGATGCTGCCAGACTCGATTGACTGCCGTGGGACCGAAATTCGGATTCTTTGGCGATGTCATCCAGTCGACCAGAATCTCCGGAGCCTGCTTGTCCGCCGGAATCACGGCCTTCTCACCACCCAGGAAGACGGCCTGGTATTGTTCACCTTTTTCCGAATTGATCGAAGCGACTCCGGGTGTCCCTGGATTCGCGAAGAAGGCCGCCATGCCCCAGAAATCGCCCTGTTTCCATTTGGCGAAGGGATGATCGTGGCACTTGGCACAGTTCAGACTGACACCCAGAAAGAATCGCGTCGAGGCACCGGCAACCATGTCCGGCGTTTGCCCGACCGCACGCTGATAAGCGGCCGCGGATGGCATCGGTGCGGGTTGGCCAGGCCCTAACGGCCGTACCATCATTTGGGGATCAGCAGGAGCAACAACCAGCACACGCCGGGCAAGTTCGTTGTAGTGCGTGTTCGCTGTGAACTGTTCGATCAACCACGGCTCAAGAAACTGCGTCGCCGTCGCGGCCTCGGCGCCATTGCCAGGAACCATCATCCGCCGCCAGACTCGAGCCAGATGCTTGGGCGTCCGGGAATCGGCCAGTAGTTGGTCGACGATCTTTTCACGTTTATCGACGGATTCATTCGTCAGAAAGTCGCGCGTCTGCGAGACCGACGGAATGGTACCGCATAGATCGAGGTAAACACGGCGCAAGAACGTGGCGTCGTCGGCCAATTCGGGCGGTTTGACGTTGAGCTGCTTCCAGCGTGCTTCGAAGCGGCTGTCCAACCATGACGACAGCTCGAGCTGAGGGTCTGCCGTCGCGACAGGAGTGTCTGCCGCCTGAACCGAGACGACAGAACTGAGGAAAATCGCCAGGACGAATCGTTCAACCCGCAGGACTTTCATGAGCGGCCTCGAATGATTAGGGTCGGCGGATGCCACGGATGCGGAATTCAAAGAGCGAAGTCCAAATGTGATGGGCTCCATTAAAGACAATTCGTCTATTAAGTCAAGCATCCTTGGGACTTTTTTTCCTTTTTTGTCTTAAATGGTTTTAAACACCACTTTGCCGGTCAGGAACAGGCTTGTAAAGCCTCAACCCAACGACTTCCGCCTGCAAGGGTTATTGCATCTGGGAATGCGGTATCGGCTGAAGACGCGAGACTCAGCAAATCCGACCAGCCGATCGCATCTCAATCCTTCGATTTTGCCCGTTCGGAACGACTGTTCTGGCCGATTTTCGCGAGTTTCACGATTGCCGCGCTTGCCGCCACAGACCAGAGGTCCGACAGGCCCTCGCAGCATCGGGACGCTCTATGCCGGAAGACCTCGCTGGCGGATCGGGTTAGTATTCAGCAGCTCGCGTAACATCCCAGTCCGAAGCGCTAGCGAGGCCACGCGATACGTTGACTCGCGATAACCAACATCCGAAAAACAGACCGAATACTGCTGTGCGGGCGAGACGCTTCTAACGCGCAAGAAAAACGGCGCGAACCTATTCCTTGTGCCAACTGTCCTCACCCGAACCGCGCATGGAGGCCGTCGTTTTGCATGATGAACTGTCTTTACCTGTCTTGATCGTCGGTGC
>Ga0105238_10000561_pt1 | contig 38917 bp, 68 predicted proteins | sample KBSC34metaG_FD_81526 | JGI IMG/M metagenome (GOLD analysis project Ga0105238, IMG submission 81526) | Corn rhizosphere microbial communities from Kellogg Biological Station, Michigan, USA - KBS C3-4 metaG | ecosystem: Host-associated > Plants > Roots > Rhizosphere > Soil | place: Michigan, USA...
ACAAATACAATCCTATGCATGGGATCCAAAAGCGGCAGATAGAGGGGAAGATAAACCCATCAAGATGAATGACCACGCAGTTGACTCTTGCCGTTATCTTTTAGCTTCGTGTTTCAAAAATGGATTAACATCAAATCCAGATCTAAATCTTACATATGATCAGCTTAAGGCTAAAATCTACGGGTTTAGCGACATACATGAGCAATTTAATCAAGATATTCAGGGACATTTTCTTTGATAACATGTATATATAATTCTTAATATTTTATTGCGTTTACAGTACATTAAAATTTAATTATATATATGGTGATCTGTGGGTTCGTACCAACAAGGCTCTTACGCTATTAATTCGGGCGGTTACATAGATCCATCTGATACTGGGGCTAAAGACCTTCAAGGCATGATGGATTATTTCTACGATGCTAACTACATCGGAAACGGTGCATTATGGATGCAAGGTTCAATCGATAAACGATTCAAAGTCGGCGATCAAGCGCTCTATAGTTCTATGTACGGCCCTAACTACGGCCAAGCTCAGAAGTTCTTCTTCAATTTGATTCGTCGTCATTTAAACATGATTGGTGGTTTTCAAAGACGTAATCGTAAGAGTACATTGACCATGCCCATTCATCCTAATGATGATCAGTTAGCAGATGATTACAATGGTGTTCTTAGATACTGCGAAGACCGTGATGGCTTTCAAGAGTATCTTTCTCAAGCATTCGAGGGTTCATGCGATACTGGTATGACACTATTACATTTGTATCCAGATTTTGCTCAAGATCCTATCTCAGGGGATTTATATACAGATTGCGTATCATATAATAATTTTTTGATAGATCAGTATTTCAGAAAACAAGACCTTAGTGACTGCAATGGTATATGGCGTCGTAGATGGACTAGCAAGCAAGGCGCAAAACTTTTATTGCCTGGTAGAGCCGATGAAATAGATAGAATGAAACCAGGTGGCATGAAAGACGGACGCTTCCCAGTTCAAGCAGAACTTCAGAATATGCCTATGAACGGTTTGTTTACTTACGATGAATTCTATTACAGAACTACTCGTGAAGCAACAATCATATTAGATCCAAAGACAGGCGAAGCAGCTGAGTGGGAACAGGAAGAAGATGATCCAGAAGATATGCTGGAGCAGACATTGCGTCAGCAACCTTGGCTAAAGGTTAAAAAGACACAAGTTCCAACAGTAAAACTAGTTCTTAGCTTAGGTGGTAAAGTGTTTTATCACGGTGCGAACCTGCTGGGAATAGACGAATACCCTTTTGTTCCTTCAATCTGTTATTATGAGCCTGACGTAACATCCTACGCATGGCGCGTGCAAGGAGTGGTCCGTAACCTACGTGACAGCCAGTTTTTGTACAACATGAGAAAGGTTATTGAGCTACAGATACTACAGAGCCAGATTAACGCAGGATGGATATTTCCAGTGGATGCAGTTACAGATGTTAAAGCATTCAGACAATCCTCTGGAGGTGATGGATTTTTAATTCCTCTTAAAGCGGGACACTTGCCTAATGAAATCCAAAGAATCGAACCTTCAGCAATCCCACAGTCATTGCTTGAACTCTCCGCTTCCCTTGCAGAGGACATCACTAAGATCTCAGGCGTCAACGAAGAACTATTGGGCGCAGCGACAGACGACAAATCTGGCATATTATCTATGCTACGCCAGGGCGCTGGACTTACAACGCTCCAAGGTATGTTCGATAAGCTGGACTATACACAGCGGCTATATGGTAAAATTCGGCTTGCGGCAATACGTAAGAACTTCTCTAAAGGTAAAGTTCGTAATATTCTCGGACGTGATGCCGATCCTAGGTTCTTCTCATCAGCCTCACAAAAATACAGCATTGCAGTTGAAGAAGGAAACTATAGCACCACACAAAGACAAACAGAACTTCAGCAGTTGTTACACTTCAGAGAGATTGGTATGCCAATACCTGATGAATCTATTATGCAGGCTGCATTTATTACTAATAAGAAAGAAATTATTGAACAGATGCAGCAGATTAGCCAGCAGCAATCACAGCAACAGCAAGCTGAAATGCAGCAACAACAGCAGCAAGACAATAGCAAGATGATGGTTGATTACGCCAAGGCTAAATCAGAACTTGCGCGTGAGAAAGAGTTAATGGCTTCAGCAGCCGAAAAGATTGCTCGTATTGAAGATTTAAGAGCTGACGCAGAGCATAAACGAACAGAAGCAGATCTCAATTTAGTTAAGATGATGATTGAGTTAGAAGATATGGACTTGGCTAATTTCAGGTCGTCACTAGAGCTTGCAGAAGCAATTAAAATGCAAAATCAATCCACTCAACCAGTGGAATCAGCCTTATAGGAGGGCATTATGGACAAGAAAGACAAAGCAAAGGGCGGAGGAATGCCTTACTTTGAAAGGGATCACTGGGAGAAACCCCAAGGTGATACTAAGGTTGCTAATGGTAAATATGCTTCAGAAATGGGCAATGCCGAAGATTTGAAAGAATCTGTTAACAAGCTAGCCGATTACACACGTAAAAACAAAATGAAATATTAGTTTGAAGGAGCGAGAAAGGAGCCGCGCTTAATAAGCTGCCCGATGAAGAGGCATTATAATATCTTTGCAGGCGTTCTCCTCCTCTTTTATGAATTAAATTTTGTGGGGTTGGGTTATTAGCGTGGCCCTCCTCACCTTTTAAGAGGTTGTATGAAAAAGAAATCTAAAGCTGCGGAAGATATGGGTATTGCTCAAGGCATGGGCATTAAATCCGATAAGCATTGGCTTAAAGATGTTAGCGAATCTGTTATTCCTAGGGGTTACGGTGATGATCCAGCAGGTGCATTTCTGCCTAGACCTGGAAAAGATAGAGCGCAACCACATAAAAAGATTAACGAGTGTGATCATTGATGAGTAATTTAGCATATCCACTTGAAATAGAAATGTTACAAGAATTGCAATTTGCTATCTCGAATTGCAATTATGCTCAAGGTTTAGTACTTCAAAACATAAAAATAGAAGATTATGATAAAGTTTTAATCCTTAAAATCTTACAAAAAGAAATGCAACAACAAAGCATTAATTTTTTAAATCAAATAATGACACTAAAGAGATTGATTAAAGAAAAACAATGACTAAACGTAAGACGGGTGGTGAGCTTTCCAAAAAAGCTCTGAGCGACACAACGAAATACGATGCGCTCGAAGTTGGTCATGCAATGGCCGATGATATTGGTGTTCATTTGCGCCAAGCGATTGAAAACTACAGGAACATCATCGATGAACCTGAATTCTGTGTGGTCATGGTCATAGCAAAAGACCCCTTGATCCCAAATCTACTAAGAAGAAAGTTCTATTGTTGGCCCTATCTTCCAAAGCCTAGACCTAATCAGTCTGTGTTCCTTTACAACAAGGGATTAGACAAGATTACTAAGCGTCTTTGGGTTTTGCCATCAGATATGGTTATGGCTGAGTTGGCTGGCACTAATGTTATCGTACACAAAAGATATGAGACAATGCAGGCGTGGTCAGTTGCTTTCTTCAAAGGGACTTTCTGGGAATTCATACGTCATCAGCATGACATTGATATGCTTTCAGAACACGAATACTTCAAACTACACAGAGAGGAATTGTTGAAGGCGGGATGTAAGATTCCTGGCCCCAATGACGCCGATCCCTTTGATTTTAGTAAGGTCGCGATTGAGAAGATCGTAGACACGAAGACAACCCTCGCGGAAGAGGATAGTTTGAGTCCTCTTATTCAAACCTAAAACACTAATAGGAGCGTCAGCAGCCATATAAGACATGAGATCTCTATAGGTTGATAAGCTTTCAACAAGCTTTAACCTGATTGCTTTTGTCTCTAATTGTTTGATGTCGTCACTTTCAATAATTTCCATAGGAGCCTTGTTAATGAGCGAAGAAACTAAAATAGAACAACCAGTAGCCCCAGTGCAAGAAAAAACAGAAGAAATTAAGGTTGATGTAGCCGATGCAAAACCATTAGAAACCGCGTCGGAAACTCCGGAACAGATTAATTGGAGAAAGTTTCGTGAGGAAAGAGAAAAAGAACGTAGACAATTAGAAGCTGAACGCAAGCATAGAGAAGACAAAGAGAAGGAAGCGGCAGCATTAAAAGCAGCGTTAGAAGCAATCACTAATAAACCACAACAAAATCAACAACAATTCTCTACAAGTGATTTCCAATACGAAGATGAGTCAGAAGAACAACGAATTGAAAAGAAAGTTGCAGCAGCCATTGAAAAGCGAGAAAGAGAAGCTGAAGCCAAGCGCAGAGAGCAAGAAACAAGAGATCTACCTAATAACCTTCAAAAGACCTTTGGGGATTTCAACCAGACATGCACCACCGAAAACCTTGATTACCTAGAGTTTCATTACCCAGAAATAGCTAATGCCTATCGTTATATGCCTGATGGATTTGATAAGTGGGCTTCGATATATAAATCTGTAAAGAAATTCGTGCCTAATGCCGATTCTAAGAAAGATGCGGCAAGAGCAGATAAGAATTTAGCCAAACCTCAATCTGGTTCTGTGACTGGAGTTAGTCAAACAGGGACAACTAAAGCAGCAATGGTTATGGATGATTCACGTAAAGCCGCCAACTGGGAAAGAATGCAAAGAGTAATGAAAGGATTAGAGTGATGATGTTTTATGGTATTAAAGACCTTATTCGTCAATTTTGTACTGATGAAGAAGTAGAAATATTTGCTGAATGGGCTTTTGGAGATGATTTTAAATTGATTGTTGGATCAATCAGATTTCTTAACGCATGGAATGAATTACATGGATCAAAGTTATTTCTTCATGATGATGGTTCTCCGCAAGAGGACATGGAAAAAATGATTGCCTTATGGAGAGAATCAATAGACACAAAAGAGTAAATACTTTAATTTTAAATTTACTTTCTTAGGTAGTATCGCGTCTCACCTACGCAGGCTGATGAATCCAGGTTCGCCACCAGGAACAATTCATTAACTTGCAATAGGTGAGAGATGTCTTTTCCTACTGGTATCACTAACATAAATAACATGGCCCCAGAACTTCCCGTGCAAGCGTCGGAAGATCTTCTGTCTACGCCTATGTTCAATTTGATTCACTCTTTCGGAGTGGATTTACACTATGCCGAAGCTTATATCGGTAAAACTACACGTATGTCACGTTTCGAGCGTCTTTCAACAGACGGAGGCCAATTAGATGGTTCAGGTATTGATCCAGCTTCTGAAGTGCCAATCCGTACAGATGTTGATGCGACAATGGAAATCTACGCAAAGTCTATCATCACGAACGAGCAGGTTGTCCTCTATGAGAACAGCAAGACCTTAACTAAGTTCACAGCCCTTTTAGGACAGTGGATGAGGGAAAAGGAAGATTTGCTAATGCGCGATCTTTTTGCTTCTTCTGTTTCTTATATCAATTGCACCGGTGGTATTAACGGCGACCAGCCTTCTAATATCTCTTTGAATGATATTAACAACATCGAAACTATTCTTTTGGGTAATGATGCCCGTACAATGCTTGTGAGCATTGATGCCATGAATAAGTTTTCGACCGGGCCCACCAGAGACGCGTTTATAGCTTTAGCAAATACTAATTTGACTGCTGATCTTCAAAAAGTTCAAACAGTTCTTCTGAAAAACGCATACCCATCACAAGATGGCCTACGTCCAGAAGAGTATTGCGCTATTAGCCGATTCCGTTTCTTTGTTTCTTCTAAAGCTAACAAGATCCCTGGAGCTTCTTTACTAGGTAGAACAGTCTATACCGTTCCTATGTACGGTGTTGAAGCTGCCGCCAAGATTGAGCAAAACAGCTACACAGCTAAGATCGGTTACCGTCCGAACTGGGTTGTTTCTTCAGTAGCTCAAAACAGCCAGTTGTATGCGAAATTTGCGATTGCTCGTGCGATCACAAATCAAAACTGGATTTCTGGCTTGAACTGCACAACAACTCAAGCGTCATAAGGAGGATGAGAGATGCCATTTACAATCATGACTCAAGACTCGTTCGTTTCGACTGGTGTCGGGATCAAGATCCCCGTTCCTAGCTCAGCGGACTATTTTGTCGTTAATAACATCACTCAAGCTGGTACGCAACAAGCGACTGGTCGTGGTGTAAAATTCGAGTGGTTCAGAGGAATAACACCTGCTGATGGAGCGCTCGAAACTAAAAAGACTAACTCAACAGATGCTTTGAACGTAGTAAGCGTAACAACTGGTGGTTTCACCTATGTTACTGCTGCGCCAATTGTAGAGAATCAAGCAGCAAACGCGATTACTGCGATTACTGCGGCTTCTCCAGCTGTTGTTACTCAAACACAAACTTACAGTGAAGGCGATATTGTTCGCATTTACGGTACAACTGGTATGTTGCAGATCGCTGGAATGGATTTCCAAATCAGTTCTGTTTCAGGTTCTGGTTATACACTTATTGGTCTAAGAGGCGCTGGCTTTGCAACACCTGCAACTGCTGGTTTTACTCGTAGAATCTCTAAGTTTAGCGCCGTTCTTCCAGAAAGACTGTATATCACTGAAGTTACTCAAGCAACTCAAGCGGTTGTTCGTACTTCTATCGATCCGACTCTTGTTTATTCTGTTGGTATGAAAGTTCACTTTAGCGTGCCATTTTCTTTTGGTATGACTCAATTGAATCAACTTACAGGAACAATTGTAGCACTTTCATCTGCTAACTACACGATGACTGTTGATATCGATACGACTGGTTTTACGGCTTTTGCGTTTCCAACATCACTATCGTCTCCAACAGCTCAACTGTTTGCGACTGTAGCGCCACAAGGAGCGTCAACAACTTACAACCCAGTTACTGGAGTTCAAACAGGTTACGACTTCGTGAAGCAACCGTTTAGAACAGCTGAATTTACACCATATATGTACCTAGCGGCAGGCGCTCAGTCTCCAGCTGGTTCATCTGGTGATACGATAATTTGGCAAGCTTGGAAGAAAGAAAACTAAGCAAATGGGTGGGGGTTAATTGCCCCCATCCTTTTTTAGGTGAAGATGACATATCCCAATAATTCGAATACATTTTTACCAGGTGTAATACAAACGCCAAGTGCGTTACAGATCACCAATATTTTTACAACTAATCCGATGATTGTAGTAACCCAGGCAAACCCAATTAATCAAGTGAACACGTATATTCCAGGACAACTTGTGAAGTTAACCATTCCATTCAAATTTGGAATGCAGCAAGCAAATGGACTTGTAGGAAAGATTTTAACCGTATTAGGCAATAGCATGACATTGGATATAAATGCGCAGTATTTTGACCCGTTTATTATAGGAGGAGATCCTAATCAAATAGCTAGTTTAGCCCCTTCTGGGTCTAGAAACCTTCAATACGATAATACTACGCGTTATGTACCCTTTCAATCATTCAACAATAATGGAAACTAGGAGCGTCTATGTTAATCAAAATGGTAACAGCTGGTGGAGAAGAACACGGTCTGATAAACACTATTACAAATCATGTGCCTGATGACAATGGTGCAAAGATTAATCCAAAAGTCAAATCTGCTTATGAAAAGAAACGCAAAGATGATGCCAAAATCGTTAAAGCAAGACTTGTGGCTAAGAATTCTAACGAAAGGTTGGACAAGCCTTATTGCCGATATGCTGGAGATCCTATCAATGTTTATCATTTGATACCTGGTTACTCCTATGAATTACCGATGGGATTTATTGAAGAAGTTAATGGGATTCAATCTATTCAAAGGAGTGGTCTTGTTTCTTTAGATGGTGAGAACGTAACAAAAGATGGTGATCCATTGGCAAAAGATAAAGCAGCAGAAAGACAATTTGAACTTGTACCAGTAAGCTTTTAGAGGATATATGACAGCGGTAGCACCAGGAAATAGCACAGTTGCATATATTAGAGCTAAAGTTAGGAAGTTAACGACCTCATCTAGCGAATCTCAATTACCTACTGCTGTCATAGACGAATATATTAACAACTTTTATTTAAATGACTTCCCATATGGAATTAAAATAGATCAAATGAGAAGTGTTTATGAATTTTATACGCAACCCTATATTGATCGGTACCCTTTGGATGTCAACTACAATCAAGGGGTACGCTCGCCCGTTTATGTAGACGGCATTCAGGGGTCTTTACTCAAAGATAGGCAACAGTTTTTTAGCGTGTGGCCTAAATTCCCTACCAAATTGCAACCGGCTGCAGGGGATGGAATTACTACTATTTTCAATTTTATAGTACAAGGACCATTTCTTTCAAATGAAGTCACACTGGGAACAGTTTCTACAACAGGCGCGCCGATCAGTATTTCGGATGATGGATTTGGCAATTTATATTATAGAGTGCCAAATGCCAGAACATCTACACCTGCTGCTAATCAAAATCCTGGTATTCCTGGGATGTTAAACCAAAATAACAACAATCCAGGCCTTATAGGATCTATTCTAATTGGAAGTGTTAACTATGTAACAGGCCAGTTTTTCTTTGATACTTCTCTCTGCGGTTTGATTCCTGCTGCAGGAGAGTATTTTAGACTAAGAGTTGCTCAATATCAGACTGGTTTACCTTACTCAATGTTGTTTTGGAATAATGAGTTTACAATCCGCCCAGTTCCTAAACACATCCATAAGATTACAGTTGAAACATACTTAACTCCCGTCCAGTTCATGGAATCTACAGATAATCCTATATTGAACCAATGGGCTAAATACATTGCTTATGGAGCTTCTGTAGACATTTTGTTTGATCGACAAGACACAGACGGAGTTGCAAGTCTCACTCCTATGCTGGATAAGCAAGAAGCTCTCGTTCTTGAAAGACAAGGTGTTGAAGAGATATTCCAACCTAATCAGACGATATTCAATAGTACGACAGGTTACGGATGGAATAACGGAAATGGATTTGCAGGGGGACCCTGGTAATGCCTGGATACAAGCCTACTTACATTAGCAAATATGAGACAGGTTTGGTGCAAAATCGAGTTAACTTCATTCTTCCAGAAGATGCATTTCCCGTATTAGAAAACGCCTATGTATTTCGCGAAACTATTCGAAGGAAGCAAGGCTTTCAAATACTTGGCAGATTACGGAGAACGTTTGATGACGAAAGCTTAGGAAACAGTGGTGCCTCACCTTGGAATTTTAACATTTATTCTACTTTGGCAAGCCCAATTACACCTGAACCACAAGCGCAAATAGAGCCTGGAAGCATTCAAATCACAATTAATCCAGCTCCCATAACAGGTTCAATTGTTGCGGGATCTCCGGACACTCCCCCTCGAGGCTACACAAATGCTTCTGATTGCCAAGTATGGACAACTTCAACCGCAGGTTTAACAACTGGAGATAGTATTAGCATTTCAGGAGTTGTTGTTGTTCCTGGAAGCGGAGATGATACTATTAATGGTGGCCCTTGGAAAATCGAAGTTTTGGGCGATGGGGTTAGTTTTAAGCTTGGGGTTGATTCTCATGATTGGGGTATTTGGCAATCGGGTGGTACTTGGACTTTTCAAGCAGGTGGTACTCAATTACAAGATCAAGGAAATGGAATTTTAACAAGTGCTTCTCCAGGGGTTAGTGGAACAATAAACTACTTTACGGGGCAAGTCAATATTATCGGAGCACCTGCAGGCGGTCCTGCAATCATAGACTTTAACTATTTTCCTACTTTACCAGTAATGGGACTTAGAAAACGTGAACTAAATAATATTAACAATGAAGATACAATAGCATTTGATACTAAATATGCGTATGAATACATCAGTGGTTCAGGATGGCAAGAGTTTATCCCAGGTACGACATGGTCGGGAGACGATGCAGATTTCTTTTGGTCAACCAACTATTGGGTCAACTCATCAAACGCAAAGCTTTTCTGGGTTACTAACTTCTCAGGAACGGCGGGTGATCCAATACGTTATACAGATGGGACTACATGGACTGATTTTACTCCACAAATTACTGATCCTACAGGCACAAATGAGCAGCTTTATCAGAGTCTCTGTATTCTTCCGTTTAGAAGCCGTCTGGTCGTGTTTAACACTTTAGAAGGAACTTCACTTGCTAACTCTGTAGCTTATCGCCAAAGAATCAGATGGGCTGCTATTGGTAATCCTTTATTAACTGATGCATGGAGAGATGATATCAGAGGTAAAGGCGGATTTTTAGACATTCCTACTTCGGAGAACATAGTCAGTGTTGGATACGTACGAGATAATCTTGTCATTTATTGTGAAAGTTCTACTTGGCAGCTTAGGTATACTGGGCGTTCGATTGCTCCTTTTCAGATCGAAAAAGTAAACACTGAATTAGGCGCAGAAAGCACCTTCTCTCTTGTTCAATTTGATACATCGATAGTTGGCATAGGTGACAAAGGAATCGTTGAGTGTGATAGCTTTAAAAGCAATCGTATTGACATCAAGATCACAGACTTAGTATTTCAGTTTAATAATTTAGAAGAAGGCCCGCAAAGAGTTCATGGAATCAGAGATTTTTACAATCGTTTGGCTTATTGGATATATCCATTAGGAGTAAATAATAGTAAATTTCCTGATAGGCGTTTGGTCTACAACTATGAAAATGATTCATGGGCAATATTTACAGACTCTCTTACTTGTCTCGGAGAGTATCAACCTCAAAGTGGTTTAACATGGGAAGAGACCGATGACACTTGGGAAGAAGCCAATTACCCTTGGATTGAAAGCCCAGCTCTATTTCCTGATGTAGTAGGTGGTAACCAGCAAGGTTATGTTCTCATACTCAATAAGCAGGTAAATAACGACGCTTCTTTGACTATTCAAGGAATCATTGGTCAGTCACCACAGCCAACTCAAATTCGAAGCGTTAACCACAACATGCAGACAGGACAGGTCATCAAGATAGTCGATATTATTCCTGGCACCCCTTTTGAATCGTTAAATGATCAAATCTTTGGTGTTGTCTACGTAGATAACGATACTTTCAATTTGTATGTTTATGATCCCGCTACTGATTCTTTTGATATTACACCTAGGATAGATTCCCCAGCAGTTTACGTGGGTGGTGGAGAAATACAACTTCGAGATAATTTCATTATTCAAAGTAAAAAGTTTAACTATCTAGACCAAGGTCAAACTATTCAATTTGGATTTGTAGATGTTCATTTGGATACCACAGAAGAAGGTGAAATCTCTTTGAATGTTTATTCAGATTATGCAGATGAACAGCCGGTTAACAAGATTGCTCAAAATACTCAGAATGATCCTTTTTTTAACACAGTCATCCCAACAACAAATAGGGAAGGACTTAAAAGTTCGAAAACGTGGCAACGTGTATATGCGCAGGCTAGAGGAGCATTCGTTACGCTTGAATACAGTTTAAGTAATTACCAGATGACGACTAATGCGCAATCGTCTGATGTCCAACTAGACTCACAAATATTATGGATGCGCCCAGCCGGAACACAAATCCCTCAAGGGTATTAGGAGATAATTATGCCTTTTTTAAATAATATCCCTCAGCCTGGGGACAAGCTAAAGAACTCACAAGGCCAATTGCTTGGAAATAATCAGCAATTAGACGCTAGTTTTTTGGTGGATCACTATACTTTTTCCAACTTAACCGCAGATAATGGCAAGCATAGGCAAGTAACGACACCCGATCAAGGCACACCACCTTCTACTATTGCTAATAATCCTAAATTATTTGGTTATAAGAAAGCGGGAACAAGCATCGATACACTTCAATTTTCGGAGTACTACGATACGGGTTTGGCTTTAACATCTGTTCCTTCTCCTGTCACGTTTTTGCAGTCTCCTTCTACACCCGTGCAGGTTAGCAATGCTTTGAATCCAACAGTACTTGATTTCACTGGAATTACTTATGCCATTGCGTCTTTATGGGCAATAGATACAGTCGATCAATTATTAAGCCATGTTGACATTCTTTGGAACGGTTCAGCTTTCACCTTTCAAAACAATGGAAACTCCATTAGAGCGACAAACATGGGAAATATTTTAAAATTAGCAACTTTGAATGCTGTGGTCAGAAATAATGTTTACTGGACGTTAGAATTTAAGAGGCTCGTATGAGTTTTCCTACAGATCAAATCTTTGAAGCTTACTTGCCAGTTTATGATTCTGTGCCTGAAAAGTGGGAAGATGCACGTGTTTTCTTCACTGAACAGCTAAAAAGGATATCCAATACAGTCAATTTGCGTGAAATTGGATGGCTTTTAGATGAAGAATTACTAAGTGGAAAGGCATTTATACCTGGAACCACGAATAATCAGGAATATAGATCAGTATTTCGTAAAGTAGTAGACATGGGAACAATCGTTGTAGGGGCAAATACCGTACCACACGGTATTAACTTTGATGCCAATTTTACTTTAATTGATTTATGGGTCTCGGGTACAGATTCAGTTGCTTTTAGTGCGGGGACATACGTAGCCCCAGATGTTGAAATGGATGCAACAAATATTGTTTTTACATCACCAACGGCTTATGATAGAGCTTTTGCGGTATGTGAATATATTCAAGAATTGTGAGGTAGTATGGGTTTTTTTTCAGGATCGAAGGCCGGATATAAGCAAAGGTCTTTATTAGGCCCAGAACAACAGGGAAACTATCAGAATTTACAAGATTCTGCTCAAGGGGCTTTTGGAAAGGTCGGTAACTATTACGGGAATCTTCTTAGTGACGATTCTGCAGATTATAATGCTTTTGCTGCTCCTCAAATGCGTCAGTTTAATGAGCAAATTATTCCCGACTTGGCAGAGCAATTTGCAGGTATGGGATCTGGAGCTTTATCATCCAGTGGGTTTAGAAATGCTGCAATTAATGCCGGTACAGATTTAAGCGAAAGACTAGGAGCTATCAGGGCTCAATTAAGACAACAAGGTGCACAAGGATTAATGGGTCTTGGCAATCAAGCATTGGGTCAGTTCAATGAAAACATATATGAACAACCTCAAGGTGGCTTCTTACAAAATGCCTTAGGTGGAATTACTTCAGGAGCAATAGGTGCTTTTGGTGGCCCATTAGCAGGAATGGCGAGTAATTGGATTAGTGGAAAAGGAAATTCGGATCCTTATGGTGCAAATAGCTATGATCGTGAGTTTAGACAGAAAGGAGTGTTTTAATGGTTCAAGTTATCAATAAAGATGACAGATCATCAATGCTTGGACGCGCAGTCGGTGGCGCATTATCTGATACAATACCTAAAGAAGTTGAAAGATATAGACTTTCTAAAGGTTTAAATGATTTGGCTAACAATCAAGATAGTCTGTCTCCTTTCCAACAATATGCTAAATTAGCAGCAATTCCTGGAGTAACACCTTCTATTATAGAGGGGGCTTCTCAGCTTTTAAAGAATCAAGCAACAAGAAACGCTTATCAAAACGCTGCAGGGGGCGCTGGAGTTGCAGGATCTGCTGGTGCAGGGCCTTCGCAAGAGGTACAAAACCAATCTAAAGCAGCAAATCTCGGAACACAGGTAGCTAATAATATTGGTGAAAATGTAAGAAATCCTGGCTCTATACAAGATAATATTTCTGCTTCTGGAGATGGACAAGTTGTTACAAATAACCCAACTCGTCCTACTGCAGAACCAAGACGTCGATGGAATCAAGCGCAATACGAGGCAGAAAGATTAGGAGTTGCAAATCAATTTCCTTATGCGACCCCTCAAGAAATCGAACGTATGACAGCAGAAAAAGAAGAACGTTATCTTGCTGGCCCTGACGCTGAACAGAAGATAGATGCGTATCAGAAACAAGTACGCGAAGATATTCAAAAAGAGCTCGATCGTCAATTACAAAAGAAATTGCAAAAGACGCCTGAAGGAACTTTTTCAGATGCCAGTGGAGAGCTGCAGGAAGAAGTAAAAAGGCTCGTAGAAAGGGATGTAAAAAAAGACCCGAATTTGACAATCAATGATGCGGTAAATCAGAGAACAAATCAGATTCTTGATTTTGCTAAGAGCAAGAGCAATTTGAATAAGCTGGCAAATCGTTCCATTCTAAGCAAATTGACTCCAGGAAAAGGAGCAGAAGTCTACGACGACTTAAAGCAGATTCAAAATTCCTATGATAAACTAAACCGAAACGAAGAAATGTTTCTAGAGATTCAAAGACCTGAGGGCCTCAATCTTTCGCGGCGAGGAGCTGCTTCGGTGGCTTATCCTATTAAAAAAGTGGAAGGCCTTAGCGATTACGTCAAAAAAAGCAAGAACTCTAATATGGGTAACAGGGAGGTGGAAGCCATCAAGCATGCGATTAATATTGAGCCTTTTCTTTCCAATGCAAAAGCCAACCCGTTAGCAATAGCCAAAGCCTTTAAAGATAAAGATCCCAACTTTGACGATAGAGCCTTCATTCGACAGATTAGAGAAGATTTAGACGCAAAGCAATTATTGCTCCACCCCGAGCAAGAACGGCAGCTGGAGGATACAGCATTAGATGTATTTCCTAATTGGGGAGACATATTTACGCTTCCACTAATCAGAGGTTTATAAATGGATACAAGACGTTTAGATGAAATTTATGCTGATGAAAAAGCTGAATCCGCAAGAAGATCTGATTCAAGGGTAAAAAGTGGAGTAGGAACGGCAGCAGCTTTAGGGGGAGCCGCTTTCGGAACAGGAATAGCTTCTAGAGTGTTGCCTTTTTTAAGTTCTTATATTCCTGCTGATCTTGCCATGAAAGGGATTAATAAAGTTGCTCCTCAACTTGGAAAGTATTTAAAAAAAGGGATGGAACAAGGTTTAAATCTTCAAGATGGATTAGACTTTATTAAAAGCAATTTAGGTGAAAGCGAGGCAACAACCGAACCGCAAAATGACGTGCAAGAATCCATTCGTGAGAAGGTTTGGAATGCCTTTCAGTCAGGAAAAACACAACATAGTGATCCAACAATATCAGGTTTTTTAAAAATTGCTAACAAACTAAAAAACTATAGAGGTTTGAACAACAAAGATCAATTTATCAACCTTTGGAATGAGTTTGAGTTGTTAAGACATGAAGGTAAGTCTTTGCCAGAAATGATGCGATCTTTAGTTGAAGCACACAGTGCTAGCTTGAGAGAAACAAAACAACAACCTAAAAGACAACAACAGGGTGAACCTGAATCTTCTCCTCAAATGAACAACTTAATGCAGGCTTTACAGGCAGCAGCTCAATCTAGACAAAAACGTCAACAACCCCCAATGTAAAGCGGCTGTACATGAACCCCGAAATTGAAGAGTTAGAGGATATTTTAGATGCCATCCTTGCAGGAGTGCAGGAAATTTTGGCTTCGGGTGAAACTTTATCTGCTGAATTTCAGCAACAAATTGCCGATGAGATTAATTACCTCACTCAACAAATTGATACGCTTTATGCTAATGAGGCGGCAGAACCTGCACAAGAGACTTCAGGGCAAGTCCCCTCAATTAACGCGCCGGTTCCGCCTGGGGCTCAATTATTATGGGTATTATCGGGCTCTAATCCTGAAGCTTTTATTAGTTATATGGCTCAGATCCCTGATCCTGATCTAAATAGTTTATTACGTCAACCTGATAGATTAACTGATATAATTAATCAATTACAAGCTCAGATTCCAAAAGATCCAAGACAAATGGAAGGTGGAATTAGACATGCAGATTTAAATAGTTCTAATATCTGGGGTGCTAGACAATTAAGCAACGGAAAAACTCAAGTAAGATTTCAAGGCGGTTCGGTCTACGAGTATGATGGAATTCCACCTCAAATCTTTAAAGCATTCATGATGGGTGCAGTTCCGGCCAAAACGAAAGGACAAAACCAATATGGTGCATGGTGGAAAGGTAAACAACCCTCATTAGGAGCCTCTTTCTATGAGCTGATCAAACAGGGCGGTTTCAACTATAGACGCTTGCGTTAAATACACTAAAAGATTAAATTAAATCCAGCGGAAACAGGGGATCGCAACCCTATCCAGGCCGTAATGTAAATCGACTCGCCATCGTAAGACACAAACAAAATATGTTTTACGAGGACGTTTTTATGCCTTATCCTTACGGCTCCTTCCCAGCAGACGCAGCAGGCGTCGACCCAATAGCCCACCCACCAGTTCAGCCAGCTTTTAGAGCTCCTACTACACAAGATATTTATCCTCAAGGCACTAACTGGTTTGATAATTCTCAAAGCCCTCCAGTTCAATATACAACCGTTGGTGGGGGTGTGTGGAACACAAGGGGAACTTTAACCTCTTTAATAGTTAATGGCCCAACTACTTTTACTGGTACTTCAAATATTAATACAACTGGTGCGAGTATTACCAATATTGGTACAGGTGGTACTGGAGCTGTTAATATTGGGAATGCGACCGGAAATACTGCTATAACGGGTAATGAGACAGTAACAGGAGACATTACCACATCCGGCGGTAACGTTATTATCAACGGTGCAGCTAAACAACTACGTGTTCATGGTGGTGCAGTAACAGACTTTATAGGTACAGCAACATTAACAGCTGGCACCGTAACTATTGCAAACACAAACATTGCAGCTACAGACCGTATATTTGTTCAAAGAACAGCAGCTAACGCTTCTACGACCCTAGGTGAAATACTTTATACGATATCTGCTGGAGCTAGCTTTACAGTTACTTCAGTTATATTAGGAACTCCAGGATCGACTCAAACAGGTGATCTTAGCTCGTTTACTTATCACATAATTAGACAAGTTTAAGGGGGAATACATGGCTGACTACGCAAGCTTCGAAATCATTCGAACAGTAGCTTTTGGCGGTATTTCTGGAACGTATGCACCAGTTGGTGCAGCGTTCGCAAATCCTATCAAGCTTATCTGTTTCACCAACAATACTGATGGAGACATGTTCTTCTCAGATGATGGCGTGAACAATAAAATGTTTATTCCTAAGGGTTCTTTCAAATTATTTGACGTAACGACTAATCGATCACCTTTTGATGATAACTTTGTTCTAAGACAAAACCTTCAATTCTATGTTAAACAAAGTACAGCTCCTACAACTGGTGCGGTTTACATTGAATGTATTTATTAAAGGGTCAACATGAGCATTGGAAAGAAGTTTAATAAAGAAGAAAAACAACTTACAGATCAAGAAAGGATTGAGGTTTTAGAAGCCAAGATACCCGCCTTGATTGAAAGAATCCAAGCTTATGATGAAGTTTTAGAAAAATTTAAAGAACGAGAGCAAGATTTTGAGAAGATTCAAAACTTTGCGGATCTAATTTTGGCTAAATTAGAGGAAATACACGAAAGAAATATCGTTATTGATGGAAAATTGAATGACTTTTCACAGGAAAACGCAGATTTAAAGAGAGATTTGGCTGCTAATCTGGATAAAACCACAAAAGGATTATCCAATTTGGATTCTCAAGTCAAAGATCTGCAAGTTTCTAATGAAAAACGTTTTAAATCTCATTCTGAAAATACCCAGAAAAATCTAAATAACTGTGTCAAAAGACAAGATTTGGAAGCAAGTCTGCAAAACATGGGTCTGTTTCAACGATCTGCCCTTGAAAAGATGGGGCTATTAGAGCAGAAAGACAAGCAACACGACGAAACGGTATCTTCTCTTCTCAATGAACATGATAATATTTTGAAGAAATGGGAAAAGCAAAACCAAAATTTACAGGCTGTAACAATATCACTTGAAGAATCAAAGAAAGGATTCAAAAGCGAAATTGATGGAGTTTATGAAGATATTGAAAGGAAGAAATCCGAATTAACAGAGGCTATCAACACTAAAGGGCAAGAGGTTAAAGATTATGTGGATACTACTCCTTCTTCTATTGAGTATGTTCGCAAAGAATTTAATAACAAAATGCAACTAATTCAGTTTGATAGTGAAAATGCAGTTCAGAAATCTAACAATAATGAAAAAGCCCTCAAGATAATAGAAAAGAAAGTTGAAAGTCTAATGCTGAAGCAAAAACAACTAGAACTTGAGCAATAGGTGAATTTTGAGTCAATCAGGCCCATTAAACAACGATTCAGGAACTATCCCTTCTAATGTGCCGATAGATTTTATCACAGATAGCGGAACGGCAGAGGCTATTAATAACGAAATCTTGGTGAAAGGTGCGTTGGGTCTGTCTACTTCAGGAACAGGAAATGTTATTACAATTAGCGGAGCAGTCACAGCAACAACAAGTATTGCTCGAACGTTTTTATTAATGGGTGGATAGTGGCAGATACAATTAAGGTTTTAGGGCAAGCATACCCATCACCTGCAACGATTACCACTCTTTACACCACACCGGCCTTAACAAGCGCAGTCGTTTCAACTCTTGTCATATGCAATTTATCTTCCACTGTTTCAGATACTGTAAGTGTTTTAATTAGGGTAGGAGGAGCCGCAGCTTCTAACCCTCAATACATACTTAGTTTAATGCCGGTAGGGCCAAACGATACATACACAGCAACCATAGGAATATCTTTAGCAGCTACCGATATTGTGAGCTGTTTTGCAACTAATGGGACGTGTTCTTTTAATTTATTTGGGGTTCAGATAACCTAGTCGCCTAAATGAACAAAAGGTGACAAATGAATACAAATACATGGCGTGAAAAAAACAAAGAAGAAGCAAAAAAATGGCAAGCTGATTACAGAGAAAAAAATCGTGAAAAATATAATGAATATGCCAGGAATTGGAGAGAGAAAAATAAAGATAAAATCAATGAAAGGATTAGAAAAAATTATCCTAAAAATAAAGAAAAACACAACGCAACAAGAAGAATAGAAAAAGTTACATTTAAGGAAAGAGTATATATTTTTTATTCAAAAGGAGAAATTAAATGTCGTTGTTGTGGAGAAAAAGAGATGGAATTTTTGGTTTTAGACCATATAAATGATGATGGTGCAAAGCATCGAAAAGAGACTGGATTAAATGGAGGTCTTGGATTGTATAGATGGATTATTAAAAATAATTTTCCAGATATATTCCAAGTTTTATGCCATAATTGTAATTGGTCTAAAAGGCACACTAGTGGGATATGTATTCATAAAAGGGAAAAAATTACATGAGTCAAGATAATAGCTCTCCTGGAATTGTTGGGTACGTTCCTAATCATTACATTGCAGTAGGAAGTAATTTATCTCCTTTTGTTATTAATGGGATTGCTCCGAACACAGCAGGTTATGTTTTAACAGATAATGGAACAGGGGCTGATCCGTCTTTTCAACCACCAGCTTTTACAGGGACTGTTACAAGTGTTTCCGGAACCACCAATAGAATTACGGTTACTCCTTCTTCTCCTAACCCTACTGTTGATATATCTGCTAATTACGTAGGGCAGCCCTCTATTACAACTTTAGGGACAATTACTACAGGAACTTGGAATGCAGGTGTTATTAGTCCCACATTCGGGGGAACTGGGGTAAATAATGGAGTCAAAACCATCACTTTAGGCGGAAATTTAACCACTAGCGGTGCATTCAATTCTACTTTTACCATGACAGGTACGACAAACGTCACATTTCCAACTTCAGGAACTTTGTCTACATCCACTGGAACAGTTACTAGTGTTACGGGTACAGCTAATCAGGTCGCAGTTGCCAACGGAACAACAACACCTGTTATTTCTTTAATAGGGCCTTATACACCAACGACTTTTACCACAAGTGGTATTTTACTAGGTCAAGGGACATCAAGCATCACAGCTTTATCCCCAACTGCAACGACTGGCCAAATTCTACAGAATAATAATGCAGCAAATCCTTCATGGTCAACTGCAACTTATCCATCCACTACAACAGCCAACCAAATTCTATTTAGCTCATCAGCTAATACCGTTGGAGGAAGTACAAATCTTACGTTTAATTCAGGCACTAATACCCTGACCGCGCCAAATATTGTTGGAAGTACGTCAATTACAGGGGGAACATTATCCGTTACAACATCTAGCCATTCTGGAAATGCTTTATTTAGAGGTCCAAGCCCTTATGCAGATATTGTAGCTTATGGTGCTGATCCTACTGGTGTAGCTTCGTCTGTATCCGCCATTAATGCAGCTATTGCAGCTTTAGGAACTGGTGGTATTGTTTGGGTTCCTATTGGCACATATAAGATCGATAGCCCAATCGTGGTTAATACAGCACATATTAGATTTTGTGGAGCTTCTCGCACAGATTCAATATTCAATAATACAACAACAACATCTGATACAATACAACTAAATACATTCTATGGTGGTGTCGAAAACATAAGTTTTACTTGTGCTACCAATACAATGACGGCAGGATATGCAATCAACATAGGAACGGGTGCGACTTATAGCTATGTTTGGCGATGTGATATCTATAATCACTATAAGGGAATATTGCTTAATGCCAATTTGTCATATGTAGACGATATAGGATGTAGAACGTTTTCGAACGCTGCAACTGGAGGGTCTTGCGTAGAAGTAAGCGCTAATCAAAACGTGTGGATTAGAAAGCTTACGACAAATAATGGTGCGACAATTACAGGATTTGCAGGAGTAAGATTTATTCTAGTAAGTGCTGCTTTAGTTACTGATTGTCAACTGATTGGTGCAACAACATGTATGTCTATTGAACCAACCGTAGGCTTAACAACTCCATCTATTGAAGTGATCAACACCTTTTTTGATACTGCAACCATTGGGCTTAGTGTTTCAGGTGCAGGAACTCCAGCGAGATGTAAGTTCACAAATTGCTGGTTTGGAAGTCAAACGACTGCGGGCATACAGTTTAATAACACCAATATGTCAGGTTTTACTTTTGTTAACTGCGATATTTATGGCAATGGCATAGGAATCAACGCGCTAGCCGCAACTGATTGGAGCATATGTAATTCAAGAATTGCTGGAAATACAACAGCTGGCATTCAAACAACAGCAGCAGCAAATCACTCTTTCCAAATTTTAGGAAATACTATTGGGCCAACCGCTGTATTTGGTGCCAACGGAAATGGGATCAATATTCAGGCTGGAACTTATGCTCCATACAGAATTAAAGATAATATTGGATTAAACTCTAATACAACACCTGGAATAACAGATAATGGCGTGGTAACCGGATTAAATCAAAAAGAAATATCTGATAATTTAGGAGCGTTAATAAAAGGTGGAATAGCTTCATCAACTTCCGCATCAGCAGCAATTAATACAGCAGAGACAATTATTGCGGGTGGAAATGCAGTATTAGGAACTAGCGCTGTCATACCAGCTAACAGTTTAAGTATTGGTACTATTATTAGAATCACAGCATTGGGAACATGTACTTCGACTGTTGCTAACGTAAGTACATTTACATTACGAATGGGAACAGCGGGAACAGTTGCGGACGCTTCAGTTGCAACAGCTACGGTAACAGCCGCTGCATCAGGAACAACAATCGGCTTTAAGGTCGAGCTTTTATTTACAGTAAGAACTTTAGGCGCAACGGGAACGATCGCAGGAAGCTTACAAGTAGCAAATACAGGGGTTACAGGCATAAGCATCAACAACAGCAACGTTATCCCTTTAACTGCCACTGCAACATTGAATACGACAACAGCTAATTACATCGAGTTGACGTATAAATCAGCGGCAGCGACAACAACTTGCACATTCCAAAATGGGATGGTCGAGATAGTCAAACCATAAAAAAGAGGGATATATGGGTCAGTTTCAAACAGGTTTCGTTATATACGGAGCAGATGTTGATGGTAAAGTAGCTGCAGATACACCAGTATTTACAGCGCCACAAGGGTTTTGCCCTTCACAAATTCAAATTCTTTTAAAGAATGCGACAGGCGTTGTTTTAGGATCAACTATTAGTATCGGCACTAACGCACCTTTGTATAACAATATTTCTACGTTAACACTGTTAACCCCGTTAAACTTATTAACTAATATATTAAACCTAAACACTATTAATCCAGGCGTTCAAATCCAAACAAACGAAACTGTTTATGCAAAAGTTGTGACACCGGCTATTGCGGGAACTTATAACTTTCAAACAATAATCATGGGTTATCCAATCTAAGAGGCAAAGATGAGTCAAGCAGGCGCGTTAGTAACTACAGGTGGCGGCGGGGGATCAGGCGTCAACACCATTACGGGTAACTCAGGGGTCGCAACACCAGTAGCTAATAATATTAATTTGGTTACAGCAAATTCGACCGTAAAATTTGTTGGATCAGGTAATACGATTACGCAAGATTTTGGCTTATCTAACCTAGTGCTGGGAGCGTCCAGCGCTGGTATAACAACCGCTATTCAAAATGCGGCAGTGGGGAGAAATGCGTTAGCTTCAATTACTTCTGCCACTGCATGTTTTGGAGGGGGATTTAATGCTTTAGCCAGTTTAACGACAGGTTCGGCTAACGTGGCATGTGGAGCATCAGCTTTAGCCTCAACAGTTACAGGCATTAACAATGTCGCAGTAGGTTCTAGCGCTCTATCAAATTACACAGGTGTTATAAACGCTGGGGGAAATATTGCATTGGGTTCCGGTAGTCTTTCAGCTCTTTTGACCGGACAAGGTAATATTTGTATAGGTACATCATCAGGAAGCCAATATGTTTCAACAGAAGCTGATAATATTCTTATCAATAATGTCGGGGTTGTTGGTGAGTCTCATATAATCAGAATAGGAATACAAGGTAGTGCTGCAGGACAACAAAATTTAACTTATTTAGTTGGTCCAGTTCTAAATGGTGTAAATGGGACAAACAGTAACCCTGCATGGAGTTTTGTTAATGCAACTAACTGCGGTATGCTTACCGACACTACAAATACTTATATTACTGGAGGTGGTTTTGCAACTTTATCTGTTGGATTTAATATTTCTCTTTCAGGCGGTACGAATACAATCACTCAAGGAGTTGTAAAATCGTCAATTAATTCTAAAAATACAGGATTTACAACCGCTTACAATGAATATTTCTATCCGATTGATACTTCAGCAGGACCATTTACAGGTCAGTTAGTTAGCAATCCTATTGCAGGACAAGAGTATGTATTCAAAGACAATACAAACACTTGGAGTACGAATAATTTCACTTTGTCTGGTACTGTTTCAGGAAAAAATATTGATGGAGCCACGACATTTGTAGGAAATACAAGCGGAGGATCTATTACTGCATTCTATAACGGCACTCAGTGGAATATAATTTAAGGAGAAATCATGTCTTACAAAATACCTGGCGTAAAAGTCACTACATTTACTTCAAATGGTTCTTGGACAATATCTACTGGAGCTAAAATAGTCGATTTCTATGGATGGGGGGGTGGTGCTGGAGGAGGAAGTGGAAGATCTGGAGTTTCAGGTTCGGCTGGAGGAGGTGGCGGCGGTGGTGCTGGTTTTTACAATTATCAACGGAGACTAGCTACAGCATTAACAGCGAGCCCCTATACAGTCACAATTGGCACAGGAGGAAATGGAGGAGCTTCAGTAAGTACAGCCACCACCAATGGAAATCCTGGCGTTGCAGGAACTGCGTCTTCTGTTGGAACTGTTTTTGTAGCTGGTGGAGGAGCTGCCGGAGCAGCAGGAGTAACTGGAGCTACTACAGGAGGAGCATCTTTTTCTTATAATTTTACAGCTCTAACACAATCTGTTGCAGCTGGCGCAGGCCAACCATCAGGACCTGGAGGATCAGCAAACTCTCAAATGTATGGATGGTCCACCCCTGGAGGGGGCGGAGCTGGATACAATTCAGCAGTAGCGCAACCAGGAGGGGCTGGAGGAAATATCACCGACTTTAACGGAACTACTATTGCAACAGGTGGTGCTGGTGGATTAAATACGGGAGCGGCAGGAAGTCCTGGAAATTCACCAACAACTAGAGATCTATTATTTGGTGGTACAGGCGGTGGCGGCGGAGGAATGAATGGAACTCTTACGGCTGGTGCTGGTGGTGCTGGAGCGGCCCCGGGAGGCGGTGGCGGCGGTGGAGCAGGAAACCTTTCTGGGAATGCATCTGGTGCTGGTGGTGCTGGAGCGGCAGGACAAATTATTATCGTTGAATACTTCTAATGTAAAGCGGCTGTACATTAAAGAATCACACGAATGGGCCTGTTTACAGGCTCGTAATCTTCATTAACATGCGATGCATTAACTAAATGGATCCCATTTGCATGTGTAACTTCACCATATGCTTCATGAATATGACCAAATACATGCAGTTTTGGACGAAATTGCAATAATTTCAGCCAAAGGGATAAGCTTCCAACTGATTCTCCTCTTTTAGTAATATCTAAATTTCCAAAAGAAGGCCCATGACTAATTAAAATATCAGTGTCATCCGGAATCAAAGCGTATTTCTTTGCTAGATCATTTTCACTTCCAGTAAATGCTTTACAGTGAGGGTTAATTCCATGAAACCAGTTAGACCATGGAGTACCCCAAATTTTTAACCCTTCAAATTCACATCCAGAATCACATAAATATTCCATGCCATCAACAAGTGTTTGAGTATAATGAAAATATGAACTTTTTAATTTTTGAATAAATCCATCGTGATTTCCAGCGATTACAATTTTTTTCTTGTAATTTTGATTTTTAAGCCATTCTATAAAATTTAAATGTTCAGCTGGAGTGTCACGCGCAGTCAAATCTCCTGCCACGATTAAAAGATCACCACCTTCCAATTCAGGTTCATAACCATGCAAATCTGAAATACAATCAATAATCATAATCCAAGCCTTAAATATGCCATGATTCCTAGTAAACAAAGAACAATCAAGCATCCAAGCATAAAGAAAGAATGCAAATAATTTCCTGAAATTAAAAAACAATAACTAATTAATAAACATAAAAAAATAGATTTTTCAAATTTAGAAAAGGTAAATTTCATTCACACATCCTTTAAGATTAGTTTTTTTTGTTTTCATCTTTACCTTTACATAAGACTTGGATCATATGTTCAAACATGTTTTCAATTCTCTCAAGTCTTTTATTTATATCGCCAATATTTGCATACGCGCCTTTGCGGACTTTGTGTAAGCTTTCCTGGATTTTATCAATCTTTTGAGCATTAATTTCATCTTGTGTAAGCTCAAAAAAAGTGAGCTGTTCTATTTTTGAGGCTTTTCCCATTATTGTAATGTGATCCTATATGAAGTTTTTGATTCTTTTCGATATGCGGTTAAATCATCATCTTTGACATCAAGGTCTTTGAGCAATTCATCATAATTTACACGACCTTTTTGTTCATATTTTGTCATTTTCCAATCTAAACCACGAACGTTTCTATCTTTTGATTCGGAGATGATACGTTTTTTGGCTGATTCAGACAACTCCGTATAATGTTTGATCAATGCATTGTATTCGCGATATTCATTAACCGCTTGTTGCAAAGCTGAGTTTTTCGAGACATCTTCATAATCAGCTTCCATTAAAGGAGGCTCTTCCAAATCCTCTATGTATTTAAGAAACTGTAAGCCCGCTTCAACTTGTTTTTGAATATATCCTTCATCACGAGATAAAGGAACTATGACAGCATCATCGGCATTTCGATAGCTTAAATAATTGGATTTTTCAATTTCATCACCAGAAACGTACATTTGCCATTGCATTTGACATTGATGAAATTCAACAATCAAACCCTTCTTAGCCATATCGTGATATGACATATTGTTATTCTTTATCTCTACCATTGTCAATTCATCAGCACTTAAACCGTCTAAAGAAGCCATGAATTTAGGGTGTCCTTTTCTAAAAATAACAGCAGGAGATACTTCAACACCAGTTTGTTGCTTAAAATACTCACGAGCATCATCTTCTATATCTAAACCCCTTTGCATATGAGAAGACGCTTTTTGAGCTTCTCTAAACCCGAGTTCTTCTTCCCAAAGCATTTTTGGCGTTTGATAAGGACTAAGTCCCATGATTACTGCTATTTTACTAGCGGTAATCTTTCCCTTTCTTAATTTCAACCAATCATCTGTGCCTTGCTCAATCATTTTCTTTCTCGATCTCTATCTTTTTCAATTTCACAAAGTTTGTGATGAAAATCTTTTACTTCATCATGTATTGCTCTTACAAGTTCTCTTGTAGATTCTAATTTGGCTTCAGTATGTCGAGCATCAGCCCTTGCTTCAGATCGCACCCATAAGAAAAGCGGCATAATAACTGCCGCATTTCCTAATATTAAAGTTAGTATTGTTTCATTCATTATCCACCTCAATAAGTTCATCCATGCTAGTAGGTTGATTTTTACGAGCAATATATTCAGCCCGTCTTTCTAAAACAATTTTCTTTGTATTTTCATAACATTCAGCTGGAAACTTAGATAGATCACCCTCACATTTCTTTTCCATAAAACCCCAGATTTTTTCTTGTTTTTCCGGATCACATTCAGCGATCAACATAGCCAATTCGGCAGCTTGTTGTTTTGTAATGTACAGCGGCTTTACATCTTGAATAATTGATTTTGAAGCATTTACCTCAATGGTATCTGCTTGATCCATCTCTTCTTTTGTATAAATGCCTGATAATTGAGATGGAAAAGCTTTACGCAAAGCCAATGCTTCCGCACATTTAGACAACATGGTTCTGACCATTTTATTCCACATGCCCATTGGACGACCGTCATAAGTAGTCTGTACATATTCCTCGTAAAAAGCTTCAGCTTCTACATCATGCCAAGTTCCATCCTTAGTTAATTTGCGCACAAAAGCAATAGCCGAAACAACTTTACCTTGTTTATCATAAGTAAATTCGGGTCTTTTGCCTGGAGCATATCTTTCTGTTCTATCAGCAATAGCTCTATATCCATCAATCCCTGTTTGAATAGTCATGATTTCACGGCCAAGTTTCTTATCTTGTCTTTTGACAGCATAAATTTGCTTAGCAAAAGGATCTAATCCAGTACGTTCACATGAGAATAAGAAAATCTTAAATTCATCATTTGAAAGACCTTTGCAATAAACATCTTTGATTGTTTCTATTTGATCATTAGTAAACCTTGAATTGGCTGCTAATGCGGTATTGTTTTCATGTTTTACTAAATCTGTCATTTTAATTCCTGTGTGTTAATTTTTACCAATCTACGCCTAAACAATAATTACATCCGCGGTCAGAACATTTAAAGCAATCAAGCTCTTCTATTTCTGTTTCATCTTTATCGTGACAAAAATCTGTGTCAACCTCATCTAATTCATAGACAGGAAATAGATCTTCATCATCTGTAAATTGTTGATAATAAGCGTAACTCATGTGTCCTCTTTATTGAATGATTAAAATTTATCACATGTTGAAAATTTATGGCAACAGAAAAAAGAAGGTTGCGATAAATTTTGATAAGTTATAGACTTTTTGCTAAAGGAGGAGAAAATGGACTTAAGAAGATACCTTTTTGAAAATCGCTTAACGCGTAAAGAATTTGCAGAAAGAATTGATTACACTAGTAATTATGTAGTCATGATATGCAAGGGTAAAAAACCAGGCCCTAAAGCAGCCAAAGCAATTGAGAAAGCTACTAATGGAATAGTTAAATATAACAAAAACGAAGAGGTTCTAGAAGCATGAAGAAAGAACTTTTTTATAAAAATGTAATTGAAAACCTGCAAAACAAATTTGGGCAAGTTAGTGTTGCTTTGATTCAAAGAAGATGCCATGTATCTTTTGAAGAGGCAGTGCAGTTATATGATAAATTCGTTCTGCCTCCAAGAATAATGATTTCTAACTTCCCTTTGATCCCTAAAAAAGGAGAATTACTGCAAAAATATCATGGCAATAGTGTTTCAATCCCATTTTTACAGAAAAGATTAGAGCTAAACTCGGAACAAACAAAAAAGCTTTTAGAAGAGTGGATGAAAGCAGATGAGTTAGAACAAACAAGAAAAAAATTTGATGAAATCCGGCTTTATGTTAAACCTCCTAAAACTCAAAAACATGACAAACCTTTATGTGAAATCATGCGTGAAAAAACGATAGAAAGACATATCAAATACCTTGAATCTCAAGGTTATAAGGTGGAAAAAAAATGAATAGAATTAAAACAAATGAAATTTATGATAACCCTTATCTTACCATGAAAATTTCTACCCTTTTGTGTCAAAAAGATTTTATTGATGAATGGTCTGAAGTGACGGCTGAAGAAGTTAGACAATTCAGAGGTGCAGGGCCAAAAACATTAAGAGAACTGAGAAAATTTTTGGCAATGTATGGCATTTGCTTAAAAGGTGACATCATTTTTGACAAAGACTCCGATAGAAATCTGTTAATTGATGTTCCAAATCACATTAAAGAGATGGAGAATTTGTTGAGAGATGTGGATAGAAGGCTTAGATGGCTAACGGGTAAGCTTGAAGAATTGCATTGCAATATGATTCCAAACAATAAATATCACTATATTGACAAGTAATAATGAATAAACAACAACAGAAAATAAAAAAATGCTCTAATTGTGATACACAAAGTTGGCAAGATGAAGCTATTGAGATACATGGAATTTGCAAAGAATGTTTTTATAATAATTTACCGAAAATAGATGCTAAAGGTGAAGTTGTTTATCCTAGATTAACTAAAGAATCTATAGTCAAATGGAAGGATTTTTGCCAAAAAATTTTTTGTCCTAAAATGACAAGTAAATCAGGTCAAAATGAAATTCATTGAATTCTTAGACGCACACTGGTTTGGCATTGGGTTTTTTATTGTTCTTAGCATTTTTATACTGAAAACGCCCAAATGACAAGTATTTTAACAAATAATTTGGATAAATAGTGGTAAATTCAAATTTCACTCTTGTGATGCATATTGGGATTAGTGAAATAAAGAATTAAAACAACTTAACGGCAATTATCAGACGTTGAGTAGATAAATATGAATAAACCTTTATGGCAAGAACACGTATGTTTTGGGGCTAATAATGCTGATACATGGCTAACACCTTGTGGAACAGAATTTTGGTTGTTTTTTAGAGGTGGAAATGAACCAGATAGGTGCACTTGGATTGAATTTTGCCCATATTGTGGTTTGAGACCTCCCGATTTAAAAGATGATTGGAATTGTAGAAAGAAAAAAGAAGACGAGAAGTAAGCATGGAAAAAATAGCTTGTGAATGCGGAGAAATACATTCTAATACCTGTGGATATCACGGAGTTTTATACAAATACGATGAAGTAATTGAAAATGATCCCATATACCCTTTATGCGTGTTTGAATGCGGAAATTGCGGAAATATAATGATCGATAATCCAAAAAACCCTAGAGAAATGAAATCATATAAGCCAACTAGCAAGGAATGTAATTATTTGCTGATAGAAAAAGAAGAAGAGAACGAAACATGAAAGAAGACAAAATGAAATTTGAAGAATTGGCACGCATTAGAAATAAAGAAGAATTGGACAAAGGTATTGTATCTGAAGAAGAATATTTAGAAATGGAAAGAATTTTGGATGTTCTTAAACAATCAAACCCTGGAACCTATGCGCCATTAAATTGATGCACTAGAATAGATAAGTTTAAACAAGAAGACAGGAAGAAATCATGGAATGGATTTCTGTAAAAGATAGATTACCTACAGAGCAAGATTTATATTTATGTTGTGGAAGAACAATTGATTGGAATATGGGAAAAATACCCGACATAGCCTTTACAGCGTTTTTTTATTTACCATGTAATATATATAAATATTCAAGATGGTGTGAAAGAACTAGAAGTTATGAAGATGTAACAATTGAATATTGGATGCCTATACCAGAGCTACCAAAAGAGGATTAATGGAAGAAAAAAATTACAACAGATTGCCGCCTATAAAGGATGCTGTCTCAAAAATACTTCGAAATCACAACCTAGAAAATGGTTCAATTACACTTTATTATCAAAGTAGTCCAGGCTTGCCCAAATTTAAGATCACTATTGAAATGGACGAGCCTGAATTTTATATAGACTCTAGAGGTGTTAAATGGGTGAGGGCTAAATAATGAGATCAAAAATGAAAAAGGAATATGAAGATTTTCTAATTGAAAGAGGATTTGGAGAAACCATCTTGAAAAAAAATGCTAGGATTTTATGGCAATGCGAAAATGGTCAAATGATTAATCTAATTGTTGGTGAATTTACAACGCCGGGAGAACACCATCATCTTTATGATATATATTCTTTTGATATAGGAAATTGTCTATCAGACTGGGAAGATTGGACTCTTTCAGACGTTTTAATAAAAATATTTGTTTCATATATAGTTCCTGTTGATCTTAGAATCAAAATACTTTTTCAATTAACAAAAATTAAAGAATTTAGAGACGATTTAGCATTTTGGATCTGGAGAAATGCACATTAAAGAGGTGAACTATGGATGCTAAAGGGCCTTGCGCATTTCTATTTGCTAATGGAAATGGTGCATATTTTAACGATGAAAACCACCAGATGACAAATCTACAAGCATTAGGATGGCAGGGATTACATGAGTTTAGAGAAAAGTATCCTAATGCACCCGTAAGCATACAATATTCTGAGCCTATACCGCCCGAAGTCATGCCTAATGTATTAAAGCAAATCGTGGATCCTAGGCCTTATGGTTGGGTACATGAAAGTATTGATGAGCTAACTGAAACACCCACTTATCCCGATCCAGTATGTAAAACCGTTTTAAGAGAAAAAAAAGGGCTAAAAAAGTCCTCTAAAACTGAGAATAAAAAATGACAGACGGCAATTTATTTGGGTTATTAATTGCTTTATTGTGTTTATACACTTATTTAATAATATACAAAGAAACAACAACAAAAAACAATATATACGTCATTGTGGTAGCTATTATCGCAGCGATATATTATCTAACACGCTAAGGAAAAAATGAAACGAATAATGTCTTTAATGCTTTTATCGGGAACGATGTTTTTAAGTGGGTATTCATCTGAATTTGAAACCTATCCAGAAGATGGTGAATATTATGTTGGCTCTGACTGGGAGGCTAAAAAAGAATTAATATTTAAGGCAGAAAAACATCGAAAAAAGGCTGTCGAAAAAGCAAAACACATGGAGAATTATTTTTCTTATTTTCCTGATTTGCGTGACAATCAACACATGAAAGAGCTTATTACCGGAATCATTACTTGTAAGCTTATCGAATCCCCCCGTAACAGAATTTTAGCTGTAGGAGTAGCTCTTATAGCAAGCCTTGCAAATGACTCATATGACAAATATGTCTATGCGCGAAGAACTTTTTGTGAGATCACACACCACTTTGAAATGCATGAATTTTATTCAGCTATAGCCCTAACAATATCAGACGATGATTTAAAACCACTTGACTATTACGAGGGGTATTTTTATGACGCTGTAGACTATCTTACCTTAGCGGATATATTGTGCATATGTATAGATGATGATAGTGCATATTATGATTGTACAGACTGGATTTGTAATCACCGAACATATGTTATTAATGCATTTGAAGATAAGAAATTAAAACATAGAGTAAGCAATAGCACAAACACGCTTATCAATAAAGTATACGACAAGATAGGCCGATATTACAATTCTGACCATAAATCTATTCTATATAATCTAGATTGTTCGTTCAATGCCTTATATAAAGCCGAAAAAGGATGGGAGATTTAATGTCTGAAGTCATATTTGATTGCACAAACCCAAAACATTTATATAAGGGTGTTTTATTTGCTGAAGTAGATAATGGAGAGGTAAAAAAAGAAATGAATAGTCCTTTTCCAACTCCGAAAGATTATGTTGCGGGAGTTATGGCAATTATCCATGTAGACGAAAACGGTATTTGGCATTTAACAGCCAGAATAAAATTCCCATCAGGAAATAAACAAGTAATTAGATTACAAGAAAATCCTCCATGCAATGAAACGAAATTACTTCAAAAGTTTTATAAAATACCTTTAGTTAATAAAATATGGACGCCTAACCCATCAGGAGATTCGGACGGAATATTAAATATTATAAAAGATCTAGACATGATTGAATCAATTCAAATAGAGGAAACATGACTATCATTGGAATTTTTTTAGCATTAGCAATGGTTGCTGGCCCAAGCGCACCAGATAAAAGCTATCCACCTGAAGGCCCAAAAGGCGCAAATGGATGCGAGGAGCCACCAAAACAAAAATGAATGAAGAAGACAAATTAGTACACGACAGAATTAATAAAATACTTCCTCGACCGAAAGATAAGATTCTTTTGATAGAAACTCTTTTGGGGTGTGGTTATGCATTGACGGATTTTATCAGAAAAAACCACGATTTTATCACTCCTGATGCACAAACGGCATATCATATAGGAATTGTTATTGCAAATCTTTTTGCTTTTGTAAATCCAATCCATTTGGATGGGAAAGCTATATTTGAAATTAAAGACTTTTCGAAAGAAGAAGACTTGGATAAAAAGTTAGCTTTTACCGTGAAACATCTTTATGACTACTGTAAAGAAAGGAAGCTACTAGAGTGAAAGAACGCCTTAAAATAGAACAAGCAGCTCTTCCTTTAAGGGCAATTCGAGTTTTACAGAACAACTTTTGCATAGAATATCTTGATCAGTGTGAACGTTTCACAGAAGGCGAACTGCTTAACGCGCACTCTTTTGGGCTACATTGTCTTAATGCCCTCAAGAGTGAGTTGCATAAGCATGGTTTTCACCTCAAGTCAACAGTTGAAGATGCTGCCAAAGAAATCGATCGTGAAATTACCTTTATTAAAGGCCGATTAACCGCGTTGCAATTAAAATTAAACAGATTAAAATATGCCAAAGCGTAATGTTAATGAAGATCTAGAACGTTGTATTACACAATGGATTGGAAAGCAACTACCTGGAATTATGAATTACATGATCGAAATGTGTAAATTATGGAACATAGATGATGATAATGATTTCTTAAAACAAGAATTAGGCTGTGAAGATGTCAAAAATCACCGTTTAATTTTAACAGCTTATATGCTGTCTCGATTTGCAGAATCATATGCTGGAGCCTTAGTTTCTTTCAAAGTCGAGTACAAAGATCTTTGGAAAAGGCTAGAAAAAGCCTCTTTGTTACCTGACGATTCAAATGAAATTGTCTGAAATTTTAATTTGAACTCGTGAAAAAAAAAGAAAGACGCTCAGTTAAGAACGTCTTTCTCTTGCAAGCATTCCTCAATTAAGGATATGCTTAAAAATTCTGATATGGAAAAAGTTTAAGTTTCGCGGCCCTCTTTTTCCTTATCTAACTATTAACGCGCTCGAAAGAGACTGAATGAATCTCGAAAGAGACTTAATGTTAACAGATACAAAAAACCGTTGTGGGTTTCAATTGTAATCATAACATCAGTTTCCTTCAAGCGCAATAACAAAATTGCTGCGAAAAGGGAACATCATGATCATTTCTGAAGCTATTTCAAATATCAGAATCTACTGGCACTTAATCACAAAGAAATTTCAAAGCATTTTTCTTTACCTTCAATGGTTTGATAAAACCTATATCCACGCATTCCCTGCATTAGATACGATTGCGGAAGCTTGCAAATGTTCAAGACGAACAGTAACGCGCGCCATTGCATTTTTTACGCAAAATAATTGGATTACAAAGATCAAGAGACCATATCAAAGCAATATTTATCAGGTTCATCCAGACCTTTTAAACTTTGATTGTTTTGATAGCAATAATTTTAAAAAAGAGATTGTCCCGCAAGTTGGCACTCCGAATGTCCAACAGATTGACCCTGTATTAGAGAGTTCTAATCAATCTATTGAAAGTACTTGTACGGAAGACGTGCCAGATATAGGATCTAAAAATTTAGCAAAGCCTAAAATTCATCCCTGCTTAGCTAGATTAAAGCTTACTGATCAGGAAAAAGCTTCCTTAACTGCAAAATTTGCTGAATATCATCTAGCCAATGCAATTGATGATGCTAAATGGTATGAAAAACAGGGCAAAAAAATCTTAAATGTTTTAGGTTTCATATATAGCCAAGCAAATAAATCCTTGAAAAGATTGCGAGCGTAAATGAAATCAGTTAATTTCAAAATAAACGTAAATGAAATGGCTGCTAAAAGATTCATGCTTTTTGCGGGGAGCGCATATTATCCTAGCGGTGGATGGGAAGACTTTCGCGGTTACTTCAACAGCATTGCAATGGCTAAAGAATGGGTGGTGAATTATGATTTTGATATGCATGCTTGGGCGCAAATCGTTTTAGACGACACCATCATTTTATACGGCAATGGTGAATATCATTACGTTGAACATGAAGGAGAAATAATATATGAGTTCAGATGGGAATGGCGATCAGAAGATTGAAACTTATGGTAAATTTGTAGCGGTTAGCCCTGAATGGGAAAAACAATTCAATGCTATGAATCAATGGGAGCAAGATATGGTTGTTAGCATTTTGGCTTCTAACTTTGCCGAAACTGAGCGAAAACTAATGTCAGAAATGATGGATAATAATACCTAAAATGTCAGTCAGTCTTGCTGATTGGGGTGATGGTAAGACAATAAGTTGTTATGTTTCCACTAGTTATGAAGACGTTAAATTATACAAGATTGATATTGAAGAAGCTAAAAAGCTATATCCTAAATTAAGCAAGCTTCAAGCAATCAAACAAGTAGCAAGACATAGGTTTAAAACAGAAAATGAGCGAGGAATTTAACCAGGCTGAATTTATAAATTGTGTTTACAAACCTTCGGGCGAATTTAAACCAAAAGCAATTCCAGGTAAAATGGGTGTAAAGTTCTCTAAAAATGTATTTTTGCTAAAGTCTTTTTTAGATAAAAACAATATTTCCTATGAGGCAGAAGATTTGGAAGAAACACCGTTTGGACCAGGAATAATTATAAAAAGAGATTGAGGAAAAATGACTAAACTATGGTTTAAAACAAAAAATGATCAAGTAATTGATTTAAACAATATGGATTCCTTTTGGATTGAAGAAATACCACCAAAAAACGAATATCATGTCTTTGCTAAAGAAGACAAAGAAGAAGACCCAATTGACTGGAGACTAGCAGAATTTGACAATCAAGAAGAGGCACAAGTTTATTTAAGGAAAATTTATTTAATACTCAATGAAACACCAGCCAATAATGAAAAACTATTGTGTAATCAAGACCTATAAAGATAAACCTTCTGCTATTTGGGAGGGAATGGATGAAGAGACAGCTTGTAATGTGGCTAATAGTCTCACAAAAGAGCCCATACCTGGCGTTATCAAAATTGGGCAAATGATAAGATGTCAAAGATGCAATGATCTAACAGATTGGAAAGTATGCAAAAAATACTGCCTTTTATGTTCAAGGTTAATGACCAATGTCAGACAACGCGCCCTAAAAGAACAGTCAATATTAAAAATTTAAAATTATGTTGGTTTGAAATATCAATATGGATTAAAACATCACTTATGCCTTTCAAAACGGATTTTTAATGATTGACTGGGTTCTAAATCTGAATATGTTATCTCCAAATAAATCACTTTCAAGAGACAGAAATATTCATGCAGCTATGATTTCACAAATTAACAAACAAAATCGATACAAAATTAAGCTGCGATGGTTATATGAAGCTGTTAAAATAAACCCTCCTTGTGTTGTCTCATTGCATAGATTATATAACCCTTCTAAGTCAGAAAAACGTTGGGATGAAGACAATTGGATTATAGCCTGTAAATCTCTTAAGGATGACATTGCTAATTTAATCAATCCAGGTCTTCCCCGCGGTCATGCGGATCACGAAAAATACGGCATTAAATTTAAATATGATCAGATTACGGCGCCAACGAAGGGCGTTAGGATTACTATTCGCACACACGAAGAGGAAACCTATGTCGCAGGCTGAATGTGTCCTTGTGGGAATTACTTCTTTTTGCGCTGGATTCATATTTTTCTATCTACTCTGTATAAACATATTCAAATATTGAGGAAAAATGAAAGACGACAAATCTAAAAAAGATAAGAAAATTAAAAAGGTCATGAAGGAATTTGGTGAAAGCAAACTTCATTCAGGATCAAAAAAAGGTCCCGTTGTAAAAAACCCTAAACAAGCTATAGCAATTGGCTATTCGGAAGCAAAAAAGGCAAAAAAATAATGCGACAATTCAGCTTATTTGCTCTTTATACGGTAAATATACTTACCTTAACTGCATGCACTATCAATTACAATATGTCCATGGCTCACACTCAAGGTACAGCAACAGATACAATTGATGATACTGATACCACCACACCAACAGTAACGCCCACTGTAACAATTCCAATAATACCAGGGGTACCAGCATGAAAATTGTCGATACTAACGATGAAGTCTTAAAAGTCTTTAGAGATGACGAAGATTATATTTGGTTAGAGTTTGAAGATAAGGCTTTCCCTTTTACCCCTTTGGAAGCGCGTGAATTAGGCTTGCTTCTCAGAGAAATAGCTAATCAAACTGACTATTTTCAGGGATTAAACGCTGGTGATAGAGCTTAGGAATCCCATTCCGTTGTTTACTCCAAAAGGGCATGGGTATGCGTATTTCGTGACTGATCCAGGTTTTGATCACGATCTTATCTGGACAGTCTTTTTAGATACTGGTGAAATATGGTCATTCAGAAATAGGGAGGTAAGAGCAGTTGAAAACTATACCCATGGAAGACAAAACTTGCGAAATTTGCCATCATAAAAACGATGGCTATTATACACCTAAATCATTGAGGTAAAAATGGGATGGGAAGCTGTTCAAGAATACCATTTAAGGAAGTTAGATGCGCCTTGTTGTCAAAATCAAGTTTTAACTACTGTAAAAAAAGAAGATGTTAAAATAATTGATGATAAGGTAAAAGAGATATCAAAAGACACTTTGTATCCGAGGAGGATAGGTGACTATATATCAGACCATTAAGGCTCTTTTTCATCCAGAAGATCCTTTTGGAAAAGCTTTAAACGATTTAATGATTAAAAAGGACAATCTTATGTTAGATAAATTAGCTTCACTATTTCCAAATGAACCAATCCAAAACGTCATGCATTTACTCAATACCGTTTATCAGGTAGCTCAATTCGTCGAACAAAAAGTAGAAGGCGATGCCCCTAAGTTTAATGAGGTACTTGAGCAACTAAAAAACATTATTGAGCAGCACAAAAAAGCCTCCTAAAATCTTTTTCACAAAAATCTCCAAGATTTGGCAGGGGTAGAGCATTTCCCCTGTTTTTTAACTCCTAAGGACTCAATGAGCGAAGCAGTCAAGGTAACTATTAAATGTAAAAATGATGATGGTAAGAAGTTACAGAAAGAACGCATGATCTATAACGAATTTACCATGTCCGCACATGATCCCATATTGGGTTCATTCACAGCTGAAGTATTAAAAGACTTTGGCGAAGAGCCTTCAGATGTAGAAATCATAGCCAAGTTGACATTGTAATGCCTAGAGGAAGACCGCGAACAGTTTCATTTTCTAACGAAGAAATGATTAATTTGGGTAAAGAAATGGTAGCTTGGGTCAAAGCTAATGATCCCCTTCATCTTTCTGCGTGGTATTGCATAGAAAAAGGTTATACTGATAAAGAATGGGACACCATGCACGTTATCCCAGAATTTTTCCCCTATTATGAGCAAGCCCTTAAGATTGTGGGACAAAAGTATCTTGATAAAGACTCAAATGTACGCGAAGGAATCTCACAAAGATGGCAAAGAGTTTACTTCAAAGACATAAGAAAACAAGAGGATCAAGATCATGCGGATAAGCTAGAACGTGAACTCCAACGTAAACTCAAAGAAATCGAATTTGAAGCCAAGCAAAAGCAAATCAATGAGACTCCCATACTAGCCGATACGATCGACCTTCAGAATAAAATCATGGAATTAGAGGCTGAATTAGCTAAATTCAAGGGCTCATGATCACAAGTCCTAAACAGAATCAATCCTATGCAGAGTCAACTCATCGATTTAACATATGGGTTGGAGCTGTCAGATCTGGTAAAACATACTCAAGCATACGCAAATTCTTAAATAGACTTCGTCATGGAGTCCCTGGCGATGCAATGATCATTGGGGTCAATCGTGCAACTATTCACCGCAATATACTCACTAGCATGTACCGTATGCTTGGCTTTCCTTGCCCCTCACCCATGTGTAATAAAGTGTCGATATATGGTCGTGATCTTTATTTTGTGGGCGCACCTGATGTATCTGCTGTCACTACCATACAGGGATCGACACTAGCTTACGCATTAGTTGATGAAGCAACATGCATTCCCGAGCCTTTCTTCCAAATGTTAGAGACTCGTCTATCTGTTCGTGGCGCACAAATGTTTGTTACGTGCAACCCTGAAGGCCCATCACATTGGCTTAAGAAGAAATACCTCGATCGTTCAGATGTACATGATTTGGTTTCTTGGCAATTCAATCTAGATGATAACCCTACATTAGACGAAGAGTACAAAAAGGCTATCAAATCCTCTTTTACTGGCGCATTTTACAAACGATATGTCCTAGGCGAATGGGCATTGGCAACCGGAGCTGTATTTGATGCATGGGACGACATAAACGTTTATGAAAAAGAATATCCTTCTCCTAACTTTTATTGCGCTGCTTTGGATTATGGAACAATTAACCCAACTGCTTGTCATATTGCAGCAGTCTCTCCAAGACAATGGCCCCAGATCAGGATAGAAAGAGAGTATTACTTTGACAGTTCTAAGGAAGGAAGGCAAAAGACAGATGCGGAACTTGCTCGCGATATTAAACTCTTTATTGGTCATACTCCTATCAATGCATTATATGTTGACCCTGCAGCAGCCTCTCTCAAGCTTGAACTACGCAATCTTGATTTGCCTGTGGTTGACGCTAACAATGACGTACTTTTTGGAATCAAATTGATGAGTCAATTCATCGCGGGAAAGAACATGTTAGTGCATGGTTCATGTCGCAATCTCATCGAACAAATACAATCCTATGCATGGGATCCAAAAGCGGCAGATAGAGGGGAAGATAAACCCATCAAGATGAATGACCACGCAGTTGACTCTTGCCGTTATCTTTTAGCTTCGTGTTTCAAAAATGG
>Ga0105238_10000563_pt1 | contig 38900 bp, 36 predicted proteins | sample KBSC34metaG_FD_81526 | JGI IMG/M metagenome (GOLD analysis project Ga0105238, IMG submission 81526) | Corn rhizosphere microbial communities from Kellogg Biological Station, Michigan, USA - KBS C3-4 metaG | ecosystem: Host-associated > Plants > Roots > Rhizosphere > Soil | place: Michigan, USA...
ATGCGGCGGAGCGTATACCACTGTCGGCCGTCGTGACTACTCGAGCCGGCCGCCGAGAATTTTCGAGTCGATCAATCGACGCCGCTCCTCGTCGTCGTGACTGGCCACGATCGTGAGGTTCGCCGCGGTCCGTGCAAGGCCGTTCAGCCAGCGCACTTGATCGAGCACCGCCGGTTGGTCCTCCACGATCCACGGCGCATCCTTGCCGACCATCTGGCGTACGCCGTCCATGTGCCAGGCCGCGTCGCCGATCAGCAGCACGTCCCGGCCCGATTCGAGCGAGACGAGCACCATTTGAGAACCCGGGGTGTGGCCGGCCGCCTTGATGAACGCCATGCCCGGCGCCAGGGGGTAGTACTGGTCGTAGTCGAGGGCCGTGTAGCGGCGTGCGGCGTCCGCGGTCAGGCGAATCTCGGGCATCTGTGGAGCCGTCATCAGTGTCTGCAGCTGCGCGCGCGTGAGGATGGTCTTCGACGCCAGCGCCGCCGCCCGTGGAGAGGCGATCACGCCCCCGACGTGATCGCCGTGCTCGTGGGTCACGACAATGAGCCGCGCGCGGTCGAGAGCGGCCTCGAGTTGCCGCGCGGCTTCAGAGTCGTACGGTTCTTCCGCGCCTCGTCCGAAGAAGCGATGGATCTGCTGATTCATACCGGCGTCGACCATCACGGTCCCGTCGGCATAGACGACCTGGAACGCTGTGCGGGCCTGTACGCTCGGCTCGGCGGGAGCACCCTTCACACTGAAGTTCTTCGTCCGCCGGCTCTCAGCAAACTTGACGGCGTTGATGCGCAACGGTTTGCGTCCGGGCAGCAGCCCGGCGACGCGTCGAGCCTCTGCGAAATCGGCCGTCCACGCGGTTGGCTGCGCGTGAACGGCTAGCGTTGCGAGCAGCAGGCCGACGAGAGCGAGTCTGTTCATCGCGCAGCCGCTACCGAGGTGTCGGCTTCAACGCCGGAGCAACACCGGGCGGCAGCGGCGTCCGCCCGACGTTGAGCGCCATCGAGATCAGCGAATAGAAGCCGTTCACGCCGACGAGATCCATCACGCCCTGCTCGCCGAACCTGCCCACAGCACGAGCATACGTGCGATCGGTGACACCGTGGTTGTCGTTCAACTCGCGGCCGAATTCATAGACGATGTCCTGGTCGTCGGTCATCTTCTCCGGGCGGCGGCCTTCCGCCACCGCCTGAATCACGTCGTCCGGCAGGCCCGCGGTACGTGCATCCGCGGCGTGGACGTACCACTCGTACTCCTGCGACCAGCGGCGCGCCTGCAGGATGATCGCGAACTCGCTGAGCGCGCGAGGCAGCGTGTTGCCGAAGCGAAGGTACGTGCCCATCTTCGCGGCGTCGATCATCAATTGCGGGCTGCGGCTGAGCGGCACGAACGGACCGAAGACTTCCTGCATGCGCTCGGCGCGAAATTCGGTCGCGGCCTTCTTCTGCGCCTCGGTCTGCTTGTCGGGCGGGATCGGGGGAAGGCGATCCTGCGACCCGGCGGGAGCGGCCGCCAGCAGAAGACACGTCAGGGCGCCAAGAACGGTCGGGCGATGGGACGTCAGCATGGCGGAAGTATAGTGACGTCGGTTCTCAGGGAGGTTCGCATGCGCGCTGCTCTTCGAACGGTCGTTCTGGTCGTCTCGTTACTCGTGCTGCTGCCGGCCGTGGCGCGTGCGCAGGCGAATCCCGACTGGCATCGAGCCATTCCGGGCTTCAAGATCGCGGGGAACCTCTATTACGTCGGGACGGCGGACCTCGCCGTGTATCTCGTCGCCACACCGCAGGGCAACATCCTCATCAACGGCAACTTCAAAGAGGATGTGCCGACCATCCGCAAGAGCATCGAGGGCCTGGGCTTCAAATACGCGGACACGAAGGTTCTCCTGGTCAGCCATGCGCACGGTGATCACGACGAGGGCGTCGGCCTCATCAAGAAAGACACCGGCGCCCGGCTGATGGTGATGGACGCGGACGTGGCGGCGGTGGAGAGCACGGCGTCCGGACGGCCCGGCGCGAAGGTCGATCGCATCCTGCACGACCGGGACACGGTAGACCTCGGCGGCTCGACGCTGACGGCGCGGCTCACGCCGGGCCACACCCCCGGCTGCACGACGTGGACGATGCAGGTGGCAGACGGCGGACGCATGCTGAACGCGGTCATCATCGGCAGCCCGAACGTGAACGCGGGCTACGTGCTCGTGAACAACAAGACCTACCCACAGATCGCCGCCGACTACGTGAAGACCTTCGCAGCGTTGAAGACGATGCCGGCCGATCTGTTCCTGGGGGCGCACGGCGCGTACTTCGGCCTGAAGGACAAGCTCCCGAAGATGGGCGGAGCGATGAATCCATTCATCGATGCCGCCGGCTACCGGGCTTACGTCGCGGAGCGGGAGCAGGCCTTCGAGAAGGAGCTGACGAAGCAGACCACAGATGCTCGCGCCGGCGATACCGTCGCCTTCGACCTGGCGTGGAATCACGTCGCGCTGAGCGTGCCGAACATCGCCGAAACGGTGGCCTGGTACGAGAAGATGCTCGGCTTCAAGGGCACCCTGCGTCCCAGTCAACCAGGTGCCCGCCAGCAGGTCGCGGATCTGCGCCGCGGCAACATCACCATTGAACTGTTCCAGCTGGCGGACGCCGCGCCGCTGCCCGAGTCGCGGAGGAACCCGTCCGAGGACTTCCGCACGCACGGGGTGAAGCACTTCGGCTTCGAGGTGAAGAACCTGCCGGCCGTACTCGCCGAACTGAAGGCGAAGGGCGTGAAGATGGCCTTCGACCTGCGCGTCACGCCGACCGAGGACTTCGCCTTCATCAGCGATAACTCGGGCAACGCGATCGAGCTCATCGAGCACAAGACGCGTTAGATTTCCCGGCGGGCATGGCGGACATCTTCCTCAGTTACGCTCGCGAGGACGTAGACCGAGCCTCGCGGCTCGCGCTGGCGCTCGAATCGCGAGGCTGGTCCGTGTGGTGGGATCGACACATTCCTCACGGCCAGGATTTCAACGCACACATTCAGCAGCAGCTCGATGACGCCCGGTGCATCGTCGTGCTGTGGTCCAAAGCCTCGGTGACGTCGTCCTTCGTTCGGGACGAGGCTGCTGAGGGGCTCAACGGACGGCTAGTACCGCTGCTGCTCGAGAACGTGAAGCAGCCGCTCGGATTTCGGCAGTTGCACGCCGCCGACCTGTGCGATTGGAACGACGAGACGCTGCATGACGAATTCGGCCGCCTGCTCGACTCGATCACGTCGCTCGTCGCGCCCCGCTCCGCACCTGTAACCGATATCGATGTCTGGCTCGGCTTTTCACACTTGGACAACGTCGAGCTTGCCGAGGGCCATCACGGATGGGTCAGCAATCTTCGCCGCGTCCTGGAGACCCGACTGTCTCAGCTTCTCGGCCGCCCGGCGCTCGTCGCCATGGCCCCTTCGCCGGGAGGCAGCGAGTCAATCCTCGAAACCGAAGTACACGGCATCCGCAGAGCCGTGTGCTTCGTTGCGGTCGTCTCGCCTCGCTTCAGCACGTCGGACTGGGCGTTACGCGAGTTGAAAGAGTTCGTGCGGTCCGCAAACGCTCAGGGCGGAGTCGCGCTCGAAAACCGGTCACGGCTGTTCAAGGTGCTCAAGACGCCAGTCCCCGCAGAGCAGACGCCGGTGCTGCTCCAGGGATTACTCGGCTACGAGTTCTTCAAGGTCGATCCGGAATCCGGTCGCGTGCTGGAACTCGACGACGTATTTGGACCAGAGGCGCAGCGTCTGTTCTTGCTGAAGGTCGACGATCTCGCGCACGACATCGCCTCGACGGTGGAACACTACCGGCAGACCACGGCTCCTCCGGACGTGTGACGCCGCCGACTCCGGCTTACGGCGCGTTGCTCTTCAGCACGCACCATGTCGTCATGGCGCGGAGGTTCTGAACGTTCGTCGTCTTGAGCGGATCGGCCAGGCGGCCCCCGAACTGCGCCGTCGACTCGAGGAGCATGGCTTCGTCGACGACGAAGCGATCCGATCCGTCGGGGAGCCGCACGCGTTGACCAGAGAGCGCGCCGAAGCCCGGAAGGCCGATGGTCGAGGCCAGGCGGACAAACAGCAGCCCACCCGGCGCCAGCACGCGCCACATCTCGGCGACCATCCGATCGAACTGTTGACGATCGTCGGCGAAGTGCAGCACTGCGCTGCTGATCACCGCGTCGAACGCGCCGTGGCTCCACGGCAGCGACTCGACGCCGCCGACGATGAACCGGTCATCGGCGTCGCCACGTCCCAGCCTCTGCGCGTCGCGACGCAGCTGCGCGATGGCGCCCGCATCGCGATCGATCCCGTGGCAGTCGAAGTCGTGGGCCAGGAAGTAGCGCAGGTTGCGGCCGGCGCCGCAGCCGGCATCGAGCACTCGGCGTCGATGGTCGAAGCGGCCGCGGGCGATCTGATCGAAGAGATAGATGTCGATGTCGCCGAAGAGATCGCGAAGGGCGGCGCCCGGCAACTGGCCTGCGATCGGCATCGTTATCGCTGCGCGATCGCCCACATGTCGGGGAATTTCACGAGAACGCTCGCCGGGTCGGCGAGGTGCACCAGCAGGTAGCGGCAGAACACGACGTCGAACGACGCGTCCGGAAACGGCAGCCGCATCACGTCGCCCCGCTGGAAGCTCACGCCCTTGGGATCCAGACATCGCGGGCTGGTCATACGAGGGAATCGCGCCGGGACGTCCCTCGTGAACGGTTCCAGAATGCGGGTCAGCATCTGCTGGCGCTCGGGATTCCGCTCATCGATGGCGTCGCTCATCGCCCTGTATTGTAGGCGCGAGCGCGGACGCGCTCTACTCCAGGCGACGGCTCGCTTCGATCTGCGTCTCCCGCACGTCGTCCTCCTCTTCGTACATCCTCCGGATCTCGATCTCGCCTTCCCAGCCGGGCCAGTGGACGCGATGCAGCTCCATGAACGTGCGGGCTTCCTCGAGCGCGGCTTCCCTCGAGGCGACGTTGAGGATCGAAAAGCCGCCGATTACTTCCTTCGACTCGGTAAACGGGCCGTCGGTCGTGACGAGTTCCCCGTTCGTGATGCGCATGCGCGCGCCCGACGATGTCGGGTGGAGCCCGCCGAAAGACACGAGCGTGCCCTTCCTGGCACCCTCCTCGGCGAGCCGCTCGATGGCTTCCATCAGCGCGGCCGGCGGCGGTCCAGACGTGGCGAAGTTTTCGGAGCCTTTCACGATCACCATGTAACGCATCGTCGATTTCCCCCCTTACACCTACGTCGAACGAAGGGCGCCGAAATCGACACGCTGAAATCGACGTGCTACTCCAGCTGGAATGCCGCGGTCTGCTGCAGTCCTGAGCGGCCGTCGAGCACGATGACGGGAGGTCGTTCGTCTGCCGCATACGATCGGGGCACGACCTTCGCGGGTTCTTCCCGCTGGACGAACGTAGCTCCGCGGGCGAACGCCCGGCCCGTCCATGAGTCGCCGAACACCACCCGCAGCCGGTACGTTCCGGGCGCGACGTCGAGCAGCGTCACCTGTCGCCGCCACCTGCCCGCTTCCTCTCTCTCCGGCGGTCAGCAGATCGGCGCCCGATTCCGGCCGGGCGGCGTCGACCGAATCTCGAGTAGCGGTCCGCTGCGGCGCGACACTCAACGCGACATCAGCAGCGCTGAGGGTCGTGGACGGCGCCGGCTCCTCTCGCAGGACCGCGAAGAGCGCCACGGCCACGCCCACACCGGCGCCCACAACCGCGGCGACGACAACCTGCCGCCGGGACCGTCTGGACTTTGGCGACGGCGACACGCCAGAGGCTTCCTCTGCTGTGTCTTCCGATACGCGCGCGGAGGCGGACGACGGGCACTCTGCTTTGTCGTCTGAGTGAAAGCTCGGGATGCACACCTTCACGAGGTCCCGGTAGGCGAGCCGCAGCTGGTCTTGCGAAAAATTTTCGTCGAGGTGCAGCAGGCGCAGAGCCTCGCGTTCGGTCATGGGTGAAGACCGCGAGACGTCGGCTGTCTATTGATGCCCCATCACGAACCACAACACGACCACGATCAGCGCAGCGATGCCGATGTGTAGCGGCTCGGGGTGGCGAATGATCTCCCAGGCTCCGACCAGAGCATCCGAAATGCTGTCGGTCATCGCGGAGAACAGGCCGTATTCCGCGAGCGCCTGCGCCAGGATCATCCGTACCAGGCTAGCCGAGTTGCAGGTGCAACGGTGGGCAGCAGCGCGGCCACGAGCGGCCGTGTGACGTTTCGAGCAGCTTAACGGTCGCGCGTCGCTTCGGTTTCGGACGTCGTCAGGATCAACCGGTTGTTCGGGTCGCGCTCGAACACCTGGCGTTCGGTTTCCCAGCCTCCCGCGCCGGTGCGCCATGTCGTCTCCACGACACGGCGAACGATCCGCAGCGGATCGTCAGGAGCCACCAGGCTGCGCTCTTCGACTTCTTCGACGATCTCGCGGCCACCGTCTGCGCGCGGCGTGATCGTCCGATGAATACGACCGCTCATACTCGGGCGCATCGTCGAACCAAATGCAGAGCGCTCCTGGTCGAACATCTCGACCACCGCGTCTTCACGCCCATTCTGCCTGGTCACTCGGCTGACGGTCCGCCGGCGCTCCCAGAGCGCGCCGTTCAGATCGCGCTGCCCGATCGTCTCTTCCACGTCCTCTGTCGCACCGCTTGTTCTCGCGTCGAGGTTTCGGACCTCCATCACCTGCCATCGATTGTTCACGTCCGTCTGCCACGCAGTGGTGGTGCTTCGCACGTGCTCAGGCGCGACGCTCTCGACGTGGCCGGTGCGTTCCATCGGGCGAAGCTGGCCGTTCTGATCTGGCCGATGGATCGTGCGTTCCATTCGTCGACCGTCTGGCGTCACCAAGGTCTCGTCCGTAATCTGCTCACCAATCGCGAGCCGGCCGTTGACGTCGAGATGCCGGACGGTGCTGGTGGTCCGCACGCGCCCCGTGGCCGGCTGCTCTTCGATCGATTCACGAGTTTCCAGCGAGACACGCTGCCCCGACAATCCAATGCCAAACGTCTCTGCGGTCGTTCGAACGACTGTGCCGGCCTTGATGACCTCGACGACCGTTTCGCGTACCGGGACCATCCGGCCGTCCGTGTTCGGCGCCTCCTCGATCTCCCTCGTGGTCTCGCGGTCGCCCGACTGGCTCGTGGTCTGAAGGAGCCGCCATGGCATGCCGCCGTTCGACACGTCGGTCCGCTCGACGACACGGGACGCCGGGCGGCTGGTGTCCTGCGGCGCCGCCGTCGCGGGGAATGAAAGCGCGAGTCCGAGGAAGACTGAAGCGACGATACGCATGGGTCACCTACCTGCTCCGGTACGTTTTGGTGAATCTGTTGCGCGAGTTCGTCACCGTGAACGTGCCATCGGCCGACACAACTGCGGTGATTGTACGTCCCTCGTCCGCGGGTCCTTCCTCCAGGTTGGCGATCATGTCGGGCGAGGTGTTGTGGGCGGCGTCGGCGTCGAGCAGCGACCGGTGCCCTTGCCAGATGCCCTCGATGCCCGGCAGTTTGGCGAGCCGGAGGTATGAGTTCAGCTCGTACGGGGCCGCGGTCTCTCCCGGCCGCGTGACGTATTTGACCTCGACCTTCTGTCCCAGACCCTTGCGCGGTCCATTGTTCACCACGATGACCTGCGGCTGAATGGCGCCCAGCAGCGCGGGTGCGCCGGAGTTGTCGAGACTGCCATGCCGGTTGATCGTGTACAGGTTGATGCGTCCGAGCTTGTTCACCGGGCACGCCAGCTCCAGCTCGCGGGACCAGTCCGCGTCGCCCAGCGTGGCCATCTTGAAGGGACCGTAGTTGATGGCCAACCCGACCATCCGGATGTTCTCCGGCGCAGCCGGTTCCTGCCGGACGGCGTTGCCGCACAACGGGTTGGTCGCACCACCGTTCACGGCATCGGCGATGACGGGTCCCTCGGACACGAGCACGCGTACGCGCACGTCGCCGAGCGTAATCGTGTCGCCAGGCTTGACGATGTGTCGCTGCGTTCCGGCGATCGCCTTGTACCCCTCGTACAACGGGCGGTCGGACACCTCGACGCCGTCGCCATGGTCGTAGAACGCGCCGAGCGGCAGTAGTTTCGCGAGCGCCGGCAGCCCGCCGACGTGATCGCCGTGCCAATGGCTGATGACCACGTTGTCGATCCGCGTCAGCCCCAGCGCTTTCGCCGCGGCGACGATGCGCTTCGCGTCGCGGTCGTCGTTGCCAGGAAAGCCGGTGTCGAACAGCAGCGACTGGCCATTGGGCGCGAGGAAGAGCGTGGAAGCGCCTCCCTCCACATCGATCCAGGCAATCTGTAAACGGCCGCTGCCGGTCTGCGCCAGGGACGAGCAGACGAGCGCAAACACGCCGATAAGAGTCGTGGCAAATGCACGTGTCATGTGCGGTATGGTATCGCCGTAGAGGAGCGGAAGATGCGAACTATCCTGCGTTCGTCGATCCTTCCCCTAGGATGTGTCCTGTTCTTCACAGCTACCCTTCCTGCCTCGGCCGACGACGGCCCCACGAAGGACGCACAACTCTCCGGCTCGTGCCACGACACAGGCGCCAAGTGGGCCTTCAGGTTTCCGGGTGAGCTGAGCGGCGACGACCATCCGTTCGTGCGCGTCACGGCAGGCTCGTTGATCGTCCACTCTGGCTACGTACAGAACGGCATGCCGGGCAATGTGCTCCTGGCCTATACCGTGGACGGGAAGTAAGGCGCTCATATGTCACCCGACACTCAAGCACCGGGACGAGCCGATCGGCGCCTGACCGCCGAATACGTCGCCGCTCGCGCGCTGGCGGAATCCGGCAGCCTGGCTGAAGCGGCGCCACGCGTGCTCCAGGCGATGTGTGAAGCGCTCGACTGGGAGCACGGCGCCTTGTGGAGCCTCGACAGCGGCGCTGGCGTCCTGCGATGCGTCCACACCTGGCACCTGCCGACCGTCTCGGTTCCTGAATTCGAAGACGCCAGCCGGCGGATGGTCTTGCCCCCCGGCGTCGGCTTGCCGGGACGCGTATGGGCCAGCGGCGAGCCCGCATGGGTGCCCGACGTCGTCGCCGATCCCAACTTCCCCAGGGCGGCCATCGCGAGGAGAGAAGGGCTGCACGGCGCGTTTGCGCTGCCGATTCTGGCGAATCGCCGGGTCGTGGGCGCGATGGAGTTCTTCAGCCGCGAGATCCGCGAACCCGACAAGGATCTGCTGCAGATGCTGTCGCAGGTGGGCGCCCACATCGGTCAGTTCATGGAACGCAAGCGCGCGGAGGAGGAACTCGAACGGTTCTTCACGCTGTCGCTCGACCTCCTGTGCCTGGCCGGCTTCGACGGGTATTTCAAGCGGCTGAATCCCGCGTGGGAGCGGCTCCTTGGCTATACGACGGAAGAGTTGCTCTCCCGTCCGTACCTGGACTTCATCCATCCGGACGACCGGAACCCCACCACGACGGCGGCGAACCAGGCGCGTGACGGCAGCAATGTCCTGACATTCGAGAACCGGTACATCGCGAAGGACGGAACGGTTCGATGGCTGGAGTGGAACGCCGTGCCGTTCCCAACCGAGCAAACGATCTACTGCGCGGCGCGTGACATCACCGAACGGAAGCAGGCGAAGGAAACGATCGCGCGCTACTCGCGCGACCTCAAAGCCTCACGGGAGGCCGAAGCGGCAAACGCATCACGCCTCGCGAAACTGGTCAGCGAGCTGGAGGTGCGCGATCTGCTGAACGTGATCCAGAGTGCGCTGCAAAGCTCGGACGAGCGGCACGCGATCGAGGTCGTATCGGCCGTACCCGGTTGGGTGGAGCTCATCGTGCCGTGCACGCGCGAAGCCGCCGAAGGGATTCAGCCGGTGGTGGAGCGGATAAGCGCCGGCATTCCGGAAGAAGTGCAGGACCAGGTGGCCTTCGCGTTTCGCGAGCTGGTGATGAACGCCATCGAATGGGGCGGCCAGCTCGATGCGTCGCGCAAAGTACGAATCACATGCGTGCGCACGGACCGGATGCTGATGTATCGCATCGCCGATCCGGGACCAGGCTTTACGTTCGACAATCTCGATCACGCCGCGGTCGCGCACGACAACCCGATTGACCACGTCCTGGTTCGCGACGCCAAAGGCTTGCGTCCGGGCGGCTTCGGCGTGCTGACGGTGCGGGAGATCAGCGACGAGCTGGTCTACAACCAGAAACAGAACGAAGTCATCTTCATCAAGTATCTGAGCTAGATCGACGCCGGAACCTGCGCCACGAAGATCACGTGCTTCGGGCCGCCGCGGAGGCGCCCGCGGACAGGTTCGAGCGCGACGTCGAAGCCACCGTCCCGCAGGCGGCGAGCGAACTGACGATCGGGTCGCGCGGACCAGACCGCCAACATGCCTCCGGGCCTGAGCGCGGCGCGTGTCCAGGCGATCCCGCGATCGGTATACAGATCCGTGTTGCGATGCGACGTGAGTGCGCTGGGGCCGTTGTCGATGTCCAGCAGCGCCGCGTCGAACCGCCCGCGCTCGGCGCGCAGCACGTCTGCGACGTCCCGTTCAACGACCCGCACGCGCGGATCGTCGAGCGGGTGGCCGGCGAGTGGACCGAGCACGCCGCGGTTCCAGGCCACGACGGCGGGAACGAGCTCCGCCACGACAACCGTGGCAGCGGACGGCAGCAGATCGAGCGCCGCGCGGAGCGTGAACCCCATGCCGAGGCCGCCCACGAGCACGCTCGGCGCCGGCAGCAGCCGTGCGTGTCGACAGCCGGCCATCGCCAATGCGTCTTCCGAGCCGTGGGTGCGGCTCGACATCAGCGGAACCGCGTCGGCAAGGATCAAGAACTCCCGGTCGTGCCGCGTCAGTTTGAGCGTGGTGCCGTCAACCGTGGTGGTGTCGATCGTCTCCCACGGCTTCATGAATTCGTTATGTTACCGTCCCGGACTACAATCGAAGTTTTCTGGGTTCACATTGCTCCGAGCCGGAATCGTCGGTCTACCCAATGTCGGCAAGTCCACTCTCTTCAACGCCGTCACCCGCACCCGCAAAGCAGAAGCGGCCAACTACCCGTTCTGCACCATCGACCCGAACGTCGGCACCGTAACGGTTCCCGATGCGCGGCTGGCTGTCCTGCAGGGCATCGCCAAGACCAGCGTCGTGATCCCGGCCGCGATCGAGTTCGTCGACATCGCCGGTTTGGTCAAAGGCGCCAGCCAGGGTGAAGGGCTCGGCAACAAATTCCTCACCCACGTGCGGGAGGTCGACGCCATCGTCCAGGTGGTGCGCTGTTTCGAAGATGCCGACGTTCACCACGTGGCCGGCTCCGTCGATCCGGTGCGCGACATCGACGTGATCAACACCGAGCTGATGCTGGCGGATCTCGAGTCCGTGCAGCGCCGCCGTGAGCGCCTGGTCAAGGAGATGAAGCGGGGCGATGGCGCCGCGGCGGCGGAAGATCGCGTGCTCGCGAAGATCGAAGCCGGCCTCGACGCCGGCACGCCAGCGTTGACCATCGAACTCACGGCCGAGGAGCGGGCGCTGGCGCGTCCGCTGTTCCTGCTCACCGACAAGCCGACGATCTTCGCGTGTAACGTGCGCGAATCGGATCTCGCGACGGCGGACGACAACCCGAACGTGCGGCAGGTGCGGAACTACGTGAGCACGCATCTCGCCTGCGAAGCGGTCGTCATCAGCGCGCAGATCGAAAGCGATCTGGTCGACCTGTCGGGCGAAGAGGCCGCGGAGTTCCTCGCGGAGCTCGGCGTCGAGGAAAGCGGCATCGGTCGGCTGATTCGCGCCACGTATCACCTGCTCGGCCTGCAGACCTACTTCACCGCCGGCGAAAAGGAAGTGCGCGCCTGGACGATTCACCAGGGCGACACGGCCCCGAAGGCGGCGGGCGTGATCCACTCCGACTTCGAGCGAGGCTTCATCAAAGCCGAGACGGTGGCCTACGACGATCTCGTGGCATGCGGTTCGGTGGCCGGGGCGCGCGAGAAGGGGCTCTACCGCATGGAGGGGAAGGAGTACGTCGTCAAGGACGGCGACGTCCTCCTCTTCAAGTTCAACATCTGAACCCCACGACGGGCCGTGGCCGCCCCGGCCCGGTGGACGGCCGAGGTCCGAGCCGAAGGCCCAACACCCGACTCACGGTCGAAAGTGTGAGCCCCTAGCTGGCATGGTTCGTGCCCCGCGCTTGCCTCATGGACGTCAAAGCGTCGATTGGGCACGTACGTACGAATGTGCTGGTGGCTTGGTCGCTGGTGTTCCTCGGGCTGGCGGCCCCCGCGCCCGCGCAGCAGAAGCCGTCGCCGGCTTCCGATCCGCTGGTGCGGATGAACGAATCGGTCGATGCCCTCACGCGCAAAGTCTGGCCGAGCGTCGTGCAGATTCAGGTGAGCGGCTACGGGGCGCGCAACGAGGGCCCGGGCGCCCGGGGTGATACGCGCACCGCCGTCATCGGTCCGCAGTCGTCGACCGGTTCAGGATTCGTGATCGACGCCGACGGCTACATCATGACCAACGCCCATGTGGTGAGCGGCGCGCGACGCGTCGAGGTCGTGCTGCCCGCCGACAACGCCGACGGTACCCTGAACACGGCCCTCTCGGGCAAGTCCTATACGGTGCCCGCCCGCATCGTGGGCATGACGACGGAACTCGATCTGGCGCTCCTGAAACTCGACGGGCAGAAGCTGCAAGCACTCCCTCTGGCGACCTATTCGCAGGTCCGCCAGGGCGAAACCGTCTTTGCGTTTGGCAGTCCGATCGGCATGCGCAACAGCCTCACGCATGGGCTGATATCCGCGGTCGCGCGGCAGGTGGACGTGGATTCGCCGCTCATCTACGTGCAGACCGACGCGCCGATCAATCCAGGCAACTCCGGCGGACCGCTCGTAAACATCCGCGGCGAAGTGGTCGGCATCAACACGTTCATCCTGTCGCAATCCGGCGGCAGCGACGGGCTCGGGTTTGCGATTCCGAGCGCGACCATCCGGACCGCCTTTCGTCAGCTGAAGCAATACGGCGTCGTGCGGCGGCAGGAAATCGGGGCGAGCTTTCAGACCGTCACGCCGGACATGGCGGCGGGGCTCGGCCTCGTCAGGAACTACGGCGTGATCGTCTCGGACGTGTGGCCTCGCGGCCCGGCGGAAGCGGCGGGTTTGAAGGTGGGCGATCTCCTGACGTCGATCGACGGCCAACAGGTGGACAACCTGCCCACCGTGATCTACACCTTCCGCTTGCGAGAGTCGACGGAGCCGGTGAAGCTCGTGGTCCAACGAGCGGGCGCGCAGCAGACCCTCAGCGTCCAGACCGTCGAGGAGCGCAGCGAGTTCGACTCGGTGGCGTCGATGGCCGATCCGCAGAAGAACATCGTCGAGGAGTTGGGCATCCTCGGCGTGGAGATAAGCCCGCAGATCGCGGCCGCAACGCCTGGCCTTCGCGATCCGTTCGGGGTCTTCGTCGTCGCGCGCGCCGCGGGCGGGGGCGGTGAAGCGCCACTGCTGCCCCAGGACGTCATTCGCAGCGTGAACCGCTCGCAGATATCGAGCCTCGACGGGCTCAGGAGCGCCATGCGTGCGCTGAAGCCTGGCACGCCGGTCACCCTGCAGATCCAACGCAACGGGCGGTTGATGTACGTCTCGTTCGACCGCAACTGAGCGAGTTTGGCGACTAGGGGACGAATTCCACCTTGGTGCCTGGGTGGACCATGCCGGCGAGGCGCATCGCGTCCCAGTTCGTGAGGCGCACGCAACCGTGCGACGTCGTATAGCCCACCGAGCCGGGTTCGGGCGTACCGTGGATTCCGTAGTGCCGTTTACTGAGGTCGATCCAGACCACGCCGACGGGGCCGTTGGGACCGGGCGGGATCAACGCCTGCCGGTGCGACCGGTCGGCGTCCCAGAATAGTTTCGGATTGTAGTTGAACGATGGATTCTGGGACACGGCAGTGATGGACCAGGAGCCTATCGGCAGCGGATCGTCACCGCTGCCTGTCGTGGCCGGCGCGTACATGATCACGTTGCCCGATCGATCGGTCACCGTCAGCGCCGCCTCGTGCTCGGTGACCCTGACGAGAACGTCGCGCGGCGATCGAACGGCGCTGGCCGTGCGGACGTTCGGCACGACGATGTGCCTTCCAGCGGCGATCTTCAGCCCAGGATTCAACCATTGCAGTAGCTCCGGCGACGAGTGGAAACGCTCGCCGAGCATCTCGAGGTACGACGTGTAGTCCAGCCTCGCGAGCTTGGACTTGGCCATCATGTCGTCCGGGATCATTTTCACGATTGGCGTGGCCATGTCGGTCGCGGTGACGACGTAAGGGACTGTCGTCGGAGCCACGGCGGCTCTCAGCAGGTCCGACACGCGTCTGCCCCGTTCACGCTCGAACGCGTCCACGGCGTTTTGCGTGTTGAGCCCTTCCGTTCCGTCGATTTCTCCGGGGGAAAACCCCATGCGATCGAGCAGCACCTGCCGGGCGAGCGTCTCGAGCGAGCGAGGCGGCTCGGGCTCGGACGAAGCCTGCCGCGCGCTCGCAGTAATGGTCAGGAGACCGATCACCCCAAGCCCGGCGACGCCTGCACGAAGCCACGTCCACATCCAGTCGAGTGTACGGTATTCGCGGCGGGCAGCCCGAATCCGATCGTCCGTGCGTTAGACGGCCGGCACAGCCAGCACCGGACAGGGGCACTGGCGGACAACGCGCTCGGTGTGGCTGCCACGGCCCATCGCGCCAAGAAATCCGTCGCGCCCATCGGTGGCCATCACCACCAGATCGGCCTGGAATTCCCGGACGGCACGGTCGATCTCGTCGACGACGTCTCCATGCCGGCGCTCGGTGCGAAAGGTCAGCCGCGGATCGCGCGGTATCGACACCCGAGGCATCGGACCGGCGCCGACGTGGCACAACACGATCTCCACCGGCGTGGAGATCAGTCCGGCCAGCCGTACGGCCGCGATCACGGCCGGCTGAACGTCCGGATCGAGTGCGACCGGCACCAGGATGCGCGAGAGCGACAAATCCCCGCTGGCGTGGTTGACGAAGCCGTGCACACCCTCCTGGACGAAGAGGCTCATGCTGCTGGTGCGGCGGGCGATGCGCTCGGCCGTGGACGGCCGCAGCCACGCCGGCAGGCCGTCGCGTGCCTCGGTAGCGAGCGCGACCAGATCGGTGTCGCCGCTGTGCAGATACTGGTGCGCCGCCTCCAACGCGCTGTGGCTCTGCAGGCTGACTTTCCGGACGCGCACGCCGAGTCGATCGAAGACGGCCGAGGGCAGGCTGTCTTCATCGAGGTAGCCCCACCGCTGGAGGGTGGAGCGGACCGCCGGAAAGTGCTCGAACGGGTCGTCGGATTGTTCGACGCCCGCGTGTAACACGGTCAGTTCGCCATGGCACCTGACGGTCAGCGCGAGAGCGTGATCGAAGGCGACGAGGCTCGAAGGCGAGAAATCGGTCGGATGCAGCACCGATCGGACGAACGGGATTGCCGCCGGCGCCTCGCTCAACATGGTCACGGCTTCACCTCCGCCCCAAGCCTGATGAGCACAAAGCGTGCCTGACGACGATGAAGCGGTGAGAGGTGTTTATGCGGCGGTATGCTGCGTCTGTTTCCGGAAACTGATGCCGTGCGCCTCGGGGCCGAACCCGATCACGAAGCATCCGATGATGAGTGAGACGGCGGCAAACGCGCCCATGGAGGTGGCGTAGGAAAAGTGCTCGCCGATCAGCGCTTCGAGTGGGGGGACCACGCCAGCGCACAGCATTCCGAGCTGATAGGCGAATCCGGGGAAAAACGCGCGCATGTGCCCGGGCGAGAGCTCGTTCATGTGCGCCGGGATGACGCCCCACGAGCCCTGCACGAAGAACTGCATCAGAAACCCACCGAGCACGAGCAGCGCCGGGTTCGGCGCCAGCACCCACAACGGGATGACGACCAGCGCGCCCAGCGCGCCGCCAATCATCGCGCGCCGGCGTCCGAACCAGTCCGAGGCCTGACCGATCACCAATCCTCCGAGGATCGCGCCCACCATCGAGAGCATCGTCGTCAACGCGACCTGGCTGGATGTGAACTGTCGCTGCTGCTGCAGGAACGTCGGATACAGATCCTGCGTGCCGTGTGAGATGAATCCCATCGCGGTCAACAACACGACGAGATAGACGAATCGTTTCCACACTGCCGGCATCGACCGGACGTACGTCTGCCAGTCGGTTCGATGCTCCTGCCAAGCCTCCGACTCTTTGACTTTGGTCACCACGACGACCGACATCAGGGCGGGGAGGCCGCCGAGGAAGAACATGTAGCGCCACGCATTCATCGCGTCGATGCGCTGCAGCGTCGGATACAGCAGGAGGAACGCCAGCGCGGCGAGCAGATTGCCGAGTGAGTACCCCTGGTGCAGCAGCCCGGACAGCACGCCTCGCCACCGCGCGGGCACGGTCTCGAGCACGAGCGACGCCCCGGTTCCCCACTGACCGCCCATGCCGACCCCGAACAGGGCGCGCAGGACGAGGAACCAGCCAAACGAAGGGGCGAGCCCTGACAGCGCCGACATGACCGCGTAAAAAATGATGTTCACGGTCATGGACAGCCGCCGGCCGATACGGTCCGCCATGATGCCGAACACGAAGGCGCCGACCGGACGCATCGCCAGCGTCGCGGTCAGCGTCCACGTGAGCGTGGGGCGCGTCTCGCCGAACGCCTTCGCGACATCGGTCAGCATGAACGTGAGGACGAAGAAGTCGAACGCGTCGAAAGTCCAGCCGAAGAAACTGGCACCGATGGCGTACCACTGCGCGCGACGGCCCGCGGCGGTGTCACTCACCGCGTGCGCGCGTACTTTCTGAGATTGTTGAATCCCACGTCCGCCGCATAGATGTTACCTTGGTCATCGACGGCGATTCCCGACGCGGACGTTCCCGTATCGGTCATCTTGCTCAAATCGCCCGGATCAGGGATCAGGTATTTCAATTCGCCGGTAATTGCATTCCCGATCACGATCGCGCGATCGTTGGGCCCCGCTGTCGGCCGAAGCGCCGTCTGGCCTGGAGCGACACTCTCATACGTGGCGCCGACGTAGATGTTGTCGTTCTTGTCCACGTAGACGGAACTCGGCTGACCAAACTGCTTCCACGCCGCGATGAACGTGCCATCTTGATCGAACACCTGTACGCGATTGTTCTGCCGATCGGCCACATACACGTAGCCTCTCGAGCCACCGACGTCGAGATCGTGGGGCTCCTGGAAGTTCCCGGGTTCGCCCCCCAGATGTCCCCACGCCTTGATGAACCGCCCCTCCTTTGTGAATTTCACGATGCGGGCGTTGTTCGACTTGTTGCGCGAATGACCGTCCGACACGAAGATGTCGCCGTTGGCACCGATCGCGACGCCGGTCGGCCGATCGAACACGTCCGTCCCGTTGCCGCCGATGCCCGGCTTGCCGAGCGTCATCAGGACCTTGCCTTCAGGGCTGATCTTCAGCACCGTCTGCCCGGGCGCGCCCTGGTCGTTCGTGTCGGTCGTCCAGAGGTTGCCGTCTTCGTCGACCGTGAACCCGTGCGGGTGCGAGAAGAGGCCGACGCCAAAGCTTCTGACCAGTTGTCCGGCTGGCGTGAACTCCAGAATCGGTGGGTTGGCGTCACCGCGGTTCAGGCATGTCGCGTCGCCGGCGGGCTTGTCGTTGAAGCAGCGATGAAAGACCCAGATGTTGCCGTTCGGCGCGACATGCACGCGGATCACTTCTCCCCACTTCGTGCCGTTCGGGCCTTTCATGCTCGCGGGAAGCGTTGGCCAGCCGGGCACGAGGCGATAGGGATTCGGCAGCGTCGGCTTCGCGACTGACGCCCCCGTACCCGCCTGCCCGGCAGGCAGGCTTCGAGGCACGAGCATGTCGCCAGTCCACTTGAAGCCCAGAGCGTTCGACACCGTGCCCGACGCCACTTCCAGCTTCACATCTGGCTGCCCGTCGCCATCGAGATCCGGCCCGGTGAAAGTGCAGCCGGTCCCCGCCGCTCGCAGCGACGACGTCATTTCGTACGACACCACGTAGGTGTCTGGCGCGACACGCGTCAGCAGCCGGAGCACGACGGCCGGTCCGTTCGTGTAGGCCGCCGCGAGGGCATCGGGTTCGTTGATCGATGTCAGCCGCAGCACCATGAAACACGTGTGCGGCGCGTCAGGGCGAGACGCGGCCAGCTGTTGCGGGTAGAAGCGATCGACCACGGCTTGCGGCTCTTGCGCCAGGCAGACGCTTGGACCGGCACAAAACAACAGAGCGAGGAGGATGAACAGCCGCAACTCCAGCCCTCATCGCTTTCGCGCGATCAGAAGATCTCGGTTCGCGTCGCGGCGAACCTTGCCCGAGAAGTCATCAGACAGCACCAGCGCCGGACGATACCACAAGCTCGACCAATGCTCAGGACGCGGGCTCGGCCCCCACTTTGACGAGGAGCTTACCGAAGTTCTCGCCGCGGAACAGCCCGACGAGCGCCCTCGGCATGTTGTCGATCCCCTCGATCACCGTCTCGCGATACTTGATCTGGCCCTCCTTCAGCCACGACCGCATCGCGGCGGTGAACGCCGGCATCATGTCCAGATGCTCCGAGACGATGAAGCCCTGCATGCGCACCTTGTGGCTGACGATGCGGAAGATGCGTGCGAGGCCTGCGCCCTTCACGTTGTATTCGGAGATGGCTCCGCACATGATGATGCGTCCGTGCGGGCGGATGTGGTCGAGGGCCGCCTGCAGCGTCTCACCTCCGACGTTCTCGAAATCGATGTCGACGCCTCCGGGACAGTGCTCGCTCAGGGCGCCGTCCATGCTCGTAACCGTCCGGTAATTGAAGGCGGCGTCGACGCCGAGTTCGTCGCGCAGCCATGCGACCTTTTCGTCGGTGCCGGCCGACCCGACGACGCGACAGCCCTTGATCTTGCCGATCTGGGCCGCGATTGAGCCCACCGCACCCGACGCCGCGGACACGAACAACGTTTCGCCGGGCTTGGGGTCACCGATCAACGTCAGACCCACATACGCCGTCAGCGACGCGAAGCCCATGACGCCGAGGTAGTCCTTCCAGGCTTGCCCATCGGGCTCGAGCTTCCGCATGAACCGAGCCGGGTTCGCGGTTTGGTACTCGGCCCACTGCAGCATTCCCTGCAGCACGTCTCCCGGCTTGTAGTCCGGATGGCGGCTCTCGACGACCACACCGAGGCCGCCGCCCTCCATGATCTGGCCCACCTCGAACGGCGCGACGTAGCTGTCCATCTCGGTCATGCGCGGGCGCATGTACGGGTCGAGTGAATGAAGGAAGTTGTGGAGGAGGACTTCGCCGGCGGCTGGCTCCGGTATCGGCCCGCGCTCGATCGCAAAGCTGCTCTCGTCCACGAAGCCGTCCGGACGTTTGACGAATCGCACCACCGTGTTCTGGGACATTCCGCTCCTGTTCGAATGTCACGAAGAGTACTGCAGGGTGATTCTCCTGGGACGAGCGGCGCAAACTCCCTACCGCGCGTTCACCCGTCCCTCAATGACGGGGGCCGATTGTCAGCCGAGGGTCGTCCCCGAGGCGACAATCGTCGTCTTCGAATCCATGCCTATTCGTCTGCGTCTGGGGCTGGCAGTGTGGTGCGTCGCGGTGACGAGTGCGGCTGCCGAGCCCCGGCCGACCGTCGACCACTCGCAAATCCTCGATCTCCCGGCGATGACGCAAGTGCGGGTCGTCGTCTACCGAAGCGTCCCCAGCCTCGCCGCTCCTGAGCTGCGGACAGCACTCGATGTCGCGAGAGACGTGCTGGCCATGGCATCGGTCGATGTCAATTGGGCCGTCTGTGAACCGGGAGACTGCCTGACGCCTGATCCATCGGCGTTGAAGATCCGGTTGGTGCAGGCGCCAAGCGCAGGTGGCCGTGGTCCGCGCGAGAGCCTGGGAGACGCGCTCATAGACCGCCGCGAGAAACGTGGCGTGCTGGCCACGGTATTCGTCGATCGCACCCAACGGCTGGCGGGCGACCTTCGCATCGATCACGAAGCACTGCTCGGTCACACGATCGCTCACGAACTGGGACACTTGCTGCTGGCCGCCACGACACACGCGAAGGTGGGGCTGATGCGCGAAGCATGGTCGCGTGAAGAGTTGATGGGCACCCGCAGCACTGACTGGGTCTTCGCCCCGCGAGATATTGCCTCTATCCGAGCGCGCTTGGCGCGCTCGGGGCAGGAAACGATGCCTGCACCCGTTCCTGCCCCTCATCCATCATGAAGTTCAGGTACGCACCACCTTTTACTAAACGGCGAGATCCAGGGCGTAGAGGCGGGCGTCGCGCATCGAGAAGCGGAGCTGGATCTTTTTGCCCCGCAGCCGGGCCAGCGGCGACTTCCAGCGGACCGCGTGCGCCAGGCTATCGCCGGTGACGGGCTCGCAGTCCCGGCGGCTGAATCCTTTGAGCGCTTTCCCGGACGAATCGACCACTTCGACGATCAGATGCCCACTGACCGCGGCGTTGAGCGTCAGCTGGCTGGCGGCGACGGTGAAGGGCGCCGTCACCAGCGTGCCGTCGACCGAGCCGGCCTGCTGGGCCACGAACCGGTCCCGCTTCATGCGCGCGACGCCGATCTGCCGCCCCTTGAAGCGCTCGATCTTGTGGCCGAGCGCGTAGCCGCCGTAGTAGACGAAGACCTCGTCGTCCACCGGCAGAAGACAATCCCCCCATGTCATTGCGCGATCCCAGGTCCCCGGATTCGGATTGCGGTCCATGAAGGGTTCGCGATCACGCTGCCAGGTGATGCCGTCCCTGGTCCAAGCGAGGCACGTATATCCGATGCCCGTCGGCGCGCCGCCCGGCTCGGAAGCCTGGTCGTCCCGTAGCACCTTGAGCAGACCGATCAGCAGGCCGCCCCGGGCAATGACGTTGCCGACGCTGTAGAACTCGGTGACGCCTTCGTCGCGGTGATCCGGAACGACGATGCGCTGCGGCGCCGACCAGCGGATCCCGTCAGCGCTGTACGACTGGCCCACGAGCCGGCGCTCGCCCTCGGCCGACGAACCGGCGCGTCCTTTGAAACCGTCCTCGGGGGTCGAGTGAAGCTTGCACGTCAGGAGATAGCGGTTCCGGATCGGATCGCGGCTGAGCGCGATGATGTCGCCGATGTCGATGAGCACCGGCTCGCGACTGGTTGCCGTCCACGCCAGACCGTCCGCCGAATGGGCGGTGAACAGCCCCTGGTTCTCCCACGCCAGCAGGTAGCGTCGCGATGGATCGGGTGCGGCCGGCCCATGATCGAGAACGTACGCCCCGTACCTGACGGGCAGCCCGCTCGGGTCTGGAAGCTCCCGCCCGGGGCGCTCGAAGTTCACGCCATCCTGGGACTCCATGTACCCGATGTGCGAGTGCTCGGTATCAATGGCGGTGTTGTACCAGAGGCGGAAGCGGCCGGTGACCGGGTCGCGCAGCACCGACACATACGGCTGGCAGGACTTGTCGGCGGCAGTCACGACCGGCGAAGGATGACGGACCGGCGATTCGATGACGCGCCGGATGTCCCGCTTCTCGGCGATGAACGCTTCGTCGAGAAAAAGCTGCAGACCGGTGGTCGCTGGGCCTGAGCGAACGTCGCTCGCCTGACCGGCCCAGAGGCCGGTCCCGGTCAGAAGCGGCAGAGCCGCGGTCGACTGGTAGAGGAACTGACGGCGTGTAAGGGATGAGGTCATAGCATCGACAACTTCTTTCGGCACAAGGCGTCGAGATCGACAAACCGATGCGTTCCTTCCATCTCGGCGGAGCTGAATTGGATACCCGTGGAACGCTCGATCTCCAAGATCAACTCGATATGCCTGAGGGAATCCCATCCCGGGGTAACGCCCAGCCCCGCGTCGGCCAACTCCTCCGCCGAGGCCAGTCCGAAAAACCTGCGCGCGATGGCGCCAACAACTGAGGGAACGGCAGAAGGCACTCGCGGCCCGGCGGAACGCCCATCATCCTGCGGCAACGCCGGTGGATTACCGGCATCCGTTGCCATCCTCTGACTGAAAAACCCGAGACGCCCGCGCCGCATCCCACCCGGTTCGATAATCACTGCGTTTCCCGCTGCGCGATCGTCCGCTATCGCTTCGACGACCGCATCTGCCACTTCGTACGGCAGTAGCATCGGAACGCGTTCGCGGAAGCCTTCTGAGAAACGTGTCTCGACCATTCCGGACATGACGGTCATACCGCGCACTCCGTAGTCGGAATAGTCGCGCTCGATGCCGGACACCAAATTGGCCGCCATGCTCTTGGCACCCGCATACGAGGCCCATCCGGAAGGCGTATGTTCTGTGGCGGTCGACCCGATCAACACCACGTTGCCGCTTTGGCGGGCGAGCATTCCAGGCAACGCCGCGTCCGCAATGCATTTCAACGCTGAAAAATTCACCGCTACCAAGCTGTCGACAGATGCCGTCACGGCAGGTGACGCTGCATGAACCACGAGAGCGAGATTGCGGTAGGCGCGCACGGCATTCGCGAGGTCGCGCTGTCCAGGTCCTTGCTCCAGATCGCCGGTGACGAATTCTGGAGTCACCCCAACCCGTAGGAGCCTGTCAGCCAGTCTCGTCGTGCGGTCGTCGGTTTGGCGGCAGTGCAGCAGCAGCCTCCATCCTTTTCTTGCCAGGACGTCGGCAATCGCCCCGCCGATCTCTCCCGCCGCGCCAGTAATGAGCGCAACCGCCGGCTCCGTTGCCTTGTTAATCCTGATGGAGGGAGGAGAGGACCACTGGCGTTCACGGGCCTGTACGTGAACCTTCGCGTCGACCAACACGTCGATTCCGCGAAACGCCAACACGCGAAGCCTGAGCACTTGGTGGCTCGTATTGATTGCGTCGATCCGCGCTGAATAACTGATGATCTCGTCGTAGTGAATCGGACGTAACGCGCGCGCTTCATGCCCGAGATAGCGCGAAGGTTCTCCTGGAAGAACCATCCCGGCAATCATCGAAATCGGCGCCAATGTCATGTGAAGCGGGACAATCGGCTGTTTTGCCGAGCTGCGCGCAGAATACTCGCGGTCGTGATGCAGCGGATTTCGGTCGCCGCTGAGATCGGCAAACGTCGCGAAGTCACTCTGCGAGAAGCTACGCTCGAATGTGACATAGTCTCCGACCGCAAACTGATCGAAGGACTGCGACAGCTCGCCCTTATTCATGCCGGGATCGGATCGTCGCATATGGTCAGCCACACCGGCATCGTCGCAGAAAGACTCGTCGCTGCCGTCCATTCACCGGGCGCGGTTCCGGCCTTGAATCCGGCGTCGCTAAACACGGCGCGAACCGGAGTATTGCGGTCGGTTTCGATAATCACACCGCGCAATGTGTCCCAGCCCCGCGCAGCGCCGCGTCGCAGCGCCCAGCCGAGAACGGCCGTTTCGATACCGCGGCCCAAGACACGGCATGACAGAAGATAGTCGTCGACGACACCCTCGGTTGGCCGTTCCGTCGACTTCCGCAAGACAATGACCCCGATGTTCTCGAGCTCGCTGAAGCGATCCTCGAGACCGATGACGATGACATCGCCTCCATCCCGAATGACCTGAAACAGTTCGCCTTGGCTGTAGCGCCGGGTCGTCGTGTTGAATTGATTGGTCTTAGCGCACAGCTGCACGGCTCGCGCGACATTGCCGTCGTCCAATGCTTTGAAACGTAGCTTCATATTCAGGCTGAGGAAAAAGTCCTGAAGATTCCCCGCCTTGCTTCGCAGTTGCTCTACTTGACGACGAGCACGGTAGCTGGCGACACGCTTGCGATCCTCGGCCGTCACGCTCACGGCTTCGAGCCATGGGGACGCAAGGAGTGTTTCGGCAAAGCCGGCTGGATCGGACGTAAGATCCACAATTCGAATGCCCGGGAGACTTCTGCGCACAGCTTCGCGTTCAACTGGGTTGTCATCGACATACAGCATCGACTCGACACCCACGTTGAGCTCGTCAGCTATCTCCTGAATGTTTTCCCACTTGGGTCGCCAATTGATTCGATGTGCGACGATATCCGACGAGCGGAACTGCATGCCCGGCAAGGAGTCGATGGCCTCAAGCGCGACGTCTTCGTCGTTCTTGCTGCAAACGGCAAGGGCGATTCCACGTTTCGTCAAAGCCTTCAGCACTCTTTGCATGGCCACGAAAGCGTTTCCCGGGAAGTCTCCGCTCAGTTGCACACCGCTCAAACCGTCTTCCCCAATGACGCCACCCCAAATCGTATTGTCCAGATCGATGACGGCAACTCGCGCGCTCTTTCCGAGTGTTGCCAATATCAGCCCGGCCCATCGGCGCGCCAGGCGGTGAGAGAACCGCTCGGAAAACGGGAAACGGCCCAAATGCCAGAGACGAAAATCCAGGGCCGCTACGTTCTCGAGTGCCGCCTCGGCAGCGACGTCGAGCCAGACGACTTGCGTGAGCCCGCTCAATCGCCGCTCGAGCAATGTGTTCATGCGCTCGGTTAGCGAGACGAGTCCCAGGCCACCATCTTCCTCAAAGGATCGATACAACGCGGCAAACCGATGGACGATGGTCCATCCACCGTTTGCTTCGTGAAAGGCGCGAACGTTTGCCGCGTACTGTTCCACCAGCGCTTCGACGCCCTCCGCAGATTCACCTTCGATCCGGGGCTGGCCAAGCAAGTCTTCCAGACGATCGCAGAAGACTGAGACGTGCGGCTGAAACCGGCGCAACGCTGAAGACTGCTCAATTGCGGCTTGATCCAGTTGACCGTAAGGAAGATCAAAGAACCGGGACGTGCGGTCGGGCACCATTGATGCGAGGTCCACCGCCAGAGCAGATTGCATGAGGCGCGTGTTCGAATGACCGAGTACCGCAACGCGCAGCGGATCTTGCTCGCTCGCTTTCCGTTTGTTCGCAAGGCCAAGCAGGACCTCGGGTGCGTTCGAGATGAATGCCAGCTGATCGGCGCTCGTCATCTCCCGGCACACGCACGCAAGAGCGGATATTCTCGCGCTTTCCACCCGTCCACGCCAAAGTGATGCGCTGCGGACCATCCCCTGTGAACGTAAGCTGTCCACCGCTGGACGAAAATCGTTATTCGGCGACGCTGCGATCTCGCGCACGTACATCTTTGAAACGACGTCGCGCTCGCCTAACCCATCTCCCAGATCCGCGCGGCCGGAAAATTCCTTCCAGTACCGATAAGGAACGTTTGCTTGCTCCTCGTATCGATGGAACTGCGTCGCATACTCCCATCCACACCCCAGCATGACAAGAATGGCGTCACGACGCTCGAACAGTCCGAAAGGCGAGTCGTTCCCGAACGTCGTCGACGAGCGGCACGCCAAGATCTCATCCGAATGAGGACCCAACACGACGAACGAATAGATCGGGTGAGGAGTGCGCCGGGCTTCAGGATGCCGATCGAGCAACACATCGGCTAGCTGTCCGACTTCAGACCGGCTGTTGCGATGATGGAAGGCCTTTCCACCGCAAAAGCTGAATGTGAATGCAGGCAGGGCAATGGTCCATCCCATGTGAACCAGGCGATGCATGGCGTGGACGATCGCATCGGGTCCATCGCTCGGTGGGAGAAGATTTGCGATCGATGAATGGATGACAGCGATGCCGGGGGCCTCGCCCAAGCACTCCGTTAGTGCCTCCATTACGAGATTACGCGAGATTGTCATTTCGCAAGGGCCGCCCGCTTCACTCGAATGAGCGAATAAACGCGTCGCGCGCCGTCAACGCTTGATCAGCAGCAGCTGTTCGGTTCCCACGTCCCACACCTGATACCCGTCGCTGCGCTCGATGAACTCGGCGACGGCCTTCGGCACGCCCGGGCACTTCTTCGAGCCGTAGTCGTCGACGACGATGACGCCGTCACGCGACATGCGCGGCCCGAAGTAGTCGAGGCATACCGTGGTGGGGTGATAGAGGTCGGTGTCGATGTGCACGAGACGGTAGGCCGAGTCCTCGAGCCCTGGGAGCATCAGCCGCACGTCGCCCTTGTGAATCCGCAGCTGCGTGAACGGCGACAGGAGCGTTTGCACGTCCTCGTACACCGTCGTCTGGAACTGGCCTGGCTGATGATGCGGGTCGTGCTCCGTGATGGCGTCCGCGGGGTGCCCTTCGAAGGTATCGAAGACGTGCATCGGCACTTCGGCGCCCACGTGCTGGACGAAGGCGCTCGCGATGAAAAATGCCGACCCGCCCCGATAGCTGCCGATTTCGGCCACCGCGCCGGGCACACTCCTCAGATTGGCCGCGGCCTGCCAGAGTACGTATAGACGGTCGTAGCGGAGGAGAGTGCGTTCGTCTCGAACGACGCGATCGGCCAGCTCGAAGAAGGCGTACCGAGGACGGTAGGCCAGCTGGGTTCCGCGCTTGCGATACGACTCGATCGGAAGCGGGTCTCTCCGACCGCTCATGGACGCCTCCTCGTGCGATCGACGAATTGCTCGAACTTCTCGTTTTCGAGACAGACTTCGTCGATCAAGTCGGTATCGACCACGATGCGCTGCTTCAGCGTAACCGACCAGGGCTTCGTATACGCCTTGGGGTCGTCCACGGTCACCTTGATCTCCAGGTGACCGAAATCCGGCCGCCGGATCTCCTCTCGCACCTTCGCAGCTTCGGTCAGGACGCTCCCGTTCCAGTCGATCCACGTGTCGTCGCGGAGGCCAATGGTATCGATCACGAGGGTATCGCCCGACCACTTCGCCGACGAATATCCCTGCCATGATGGGTTCGGATCCTTCGGCAACGGTCGGCCGTCAGTGAACACCTGGCGATACCCGGCGTTCATCTCGTTGAGGACCACGAGCAGCTGTGGCGAGTGGACGAACTTCAACAAGTGCGGCAGTCCATACGCTCGAAGGAAGTTGTCGGGCAGGCACCTGATATGCGGGTCGTCGATGGCTTCGTTGGCCGTGCGCTCCTTGACGATGGGGATCAGCCACGGCTGATACGGCAACCCTCCCGGAAGATCGACGCCGATGTCCCGCATCTGCCGCGACGCCGTGACGTTTCGCTGGTCGCCAGCCTCGTCGGGCACATTGACGGGAGGCGCAGTCCCGCGGCCGACGCCGCGATTGGGCTCCGCGGTCATCCACAGGCCGGACAAATCCGGCTTGCCATCGGCCAACCGGGGTGCAGGCGCCGCCATGTTGACCTTGCCGTCGGCTCGCCGCGGCACTCCGGGCGTGGAGTGGTTCACCCATTGCGCGGTCAGCTGCACCGACGCGAGCAAAGCGGCGATCATGACGAGAGCACACGTGGTCTGGCGCATACGGCCGTAGTGTAGTGCCGAGCGCCCTAGTCGAGTGCGAAGGCGTTCAACCCTGACGTCATGACGACCACGTACTGTTTGCCATTCGGTGCGAGGTACGTCATTGGCGTCGTATGCCCCTCCGAATCCAGCCGCACTTCCCACAGCGTCGCGCCGGTCTTCGCGTCGAATGCGCGGAACCGCCGGTCCACGGTGCCGGCGATGAACACCAGCCCTCCAGCGGTGGCCATCGGGCCGCCCTGACCGAAGGCGCCGGTGTTCTTCACGCCTTTGGCTTCGAGCTCATCGCTGGTGCCGAGCGTGACCTTCCAGACGATGTCGCCGGTGTTGGCGTTGATGGCCATCAGGTGTGCCCACGGTGGCGGCTGGCAGGGCAGGTTGGTCTGTGGGTTCCAGAAGCGCGCGTTCGTCGTGCCCCGCCCGAGCGGGCTGCTGCGACGGAACGCGACCTGATCGCCCGGCTCGGTTTTGTCCATGCGGCCGAGGCCACCGACGTCTCGTGAGTTCACGAACACATAGTTCATGGACGGGTCCACCGCGACGCCGCCGAAGTTGGGGCCGCCCTGCTGCCCCGGAAAGACGATGCGGTACTCTTTGCTGCTGTACGGCGTGTACGGGCCCAGGTTGTGGATGCCGCCGATCTTTTCCACGAGGTCGCGACAGAACTTCTCGTGCGTGGGCTCCCCCGTGAAGATCTCCTCAGGTCCAATGCTCAGTCGCGAAAGCGGCGGCGGCTTGAGTGGAAACGGCTGCGTGGGCCACGTGGCTTCTCCCGGAATGTCGCTCTGCGGCACCGGCCGCTCTTCGACGGGATAGAGCGGTTTCCCGGTCTCGCGATGCAGGAAGAACATCAGTCCCGACTTGGCCACGGTGACCACGGCCGGAATACGTCGTCCGTTCTGTACGACGTCCACGAGTGCCGGCGTGGCGGCGTTGTCGTAATCCCACACGTCGTGATGGGTGAGTTGGAAGTGCCAGCGCACCTTGCCCGTGTCGGCGTCGAGCGCGACTACGGAGGACGAGTAGAGGTTGGTCTGAGCGCGGCTCCCGCCGTAGTACTGCGCCGCGGGCTGCCCGATCGGCAGGAAGATCAACCCACGATCGACGTCCACCGATCCCGAACCCCAGTTGCCTGGCGATCCGGCCGTCTTCCAGTAGTCCTTGGGCCAGGTATCGTAGCCAGGTTCGCCAGGATGCGGAATCGTGTGGAAGGTCCACACCAGCTTTCCAGTGCGCAGATCCCATGCCCGGACGTCCGGGGCCGGTCCTTCGGGGTTGTCCTCTTGTCCCCGCGAGCCGGTGATGATGAGGCTCTTGTAGACAATGCCGGGCGAGGGCAGCGTCACCGGCATGTTCGGGAACTGGTCGGCGACGCCGGCGCGCAGGTTGATCGCGCCGCCCTCCCCGAACGAGGGCACCGGCGCTCCGGTCTTGGCATCGAGCGCGAGCAGACGCCCGTCAGTCGTGCCGGCAAGAATCAACGGCTGGTGAGTCTTGTCCCCGCCCCAATACGACACCCCGCGATTGGGCGCGCCCACCTGCCCGAGGTCGTGCTTCCAGATCTCCTTGCCCGTGGCTGGGTCCAGCGCGACGATGGCGCGGGTGCCGGTGGGCGTGTAGAGCATCCCGCCGACGACGATCGGAATCGCCTGACTGCGAGCCGACACGTTGGGATTGTTGGAGGCGGGCGGCCGCACCTCGTATTGCCAGGCCAGCTTCAAGCCCCCGATCGTCTGGCGATTGATCTGGTCGAGCGATGAGTAACGGCGCCCTCCGAGATCACCGTTGTAGGAGGCCCATCCGGTCGATCGGGCGGCGCCTTGTCCGATGAGGCTGACGCCGCACAGGAAGACGAGGAGCGGCACTCGCAATGCCTTCATGCCGCCGATCTTGGACAAGTTTGCCCGGCTGAACAAGTCCTTGTTCGCGCTAAAGCGAACGATCCCGAATCTGCAGTTGACCTCGAAGTGTCAGGGCCGCAAAGCGGTCGCGCCCGGCGTAAGGACGAGCCGATACCGCACCGGCGTACCGTCTTTCAGAGCTGGATCGAACGTCCACATTTTCGCGGCGCTGAGCGCCATGACGTCGACCATCCGGCGCGGCGGGGAGAGCAGCTTGATCCGTTCGACTTCCCCGCGCTGCGAAATCACGACCTCCAGCATTTCGGTGCGGGACGCGGCACCAGGCCACTGCCACGGAGTCTGAGACGGATGGAGGTTGGGACGCCGCACATCGACGTCCGCTGCCGTGTAAATCGATTCGTCCGCTGGAATTGGCTCGATAGCCGGCACCTCGGTGGGTGGCGTGGCCTCGACTGGCGGGGCCGCGGCGATCGGCAGCATGGGTCGGACGAGCTCCGCTGCGGGAGTCGCAGCCGGCGCCGGCCCAGTCTTACGTCGCGCCTGTCGTGTGGCGCGCGGTGTCGCCACTTCGGTCGTGGCGGGTCCAGCATCCGCACTGGGGGCCGTGGGGGCCAAGCCGAGCGTGCGCATCACCGCGGCGGTCGCCTTGCTGAATTCGCGCTTGACTGAGGACTCGGCGGCGGACGGCTGGCCGTTCGCGGGATCCGCGACCGACGGCTGCGAGGGCCAGAGTCTCCCGCAGGCGGTGGCAGTTACCGCGAGCGCGAGGACGACGATCATACGAACGGGCACGTCTCCTTCCCAGAGCAAGGGTCATACCCCGCGTGCGGACGCGATCGACATCTGAAAGTCGCGGTAGGTGAAACCTTCCGTCACACTGGAACGAGGCTTTCTGCGGAGCGCTTCTCGCTATCGCGTGTCGCTGCAGCGCTGCGATGCGTTCGTGAGCAGCCGCGCGACCGAGCGTCAATTTCCCGCTTGTCGTCGAGCGAGTGCTCTTTTGTCGGCGAGCGACGGACTTTAGGCACTTTGACAGCGCCGTTCCACGAGACGTATCGTTTCCGCGCCCCTCGCCGGGGCTCGGCTACCAGCTGGCAAGGAGAAACCGATGTCCAAGCGCGTTCCGACCTTCCTCGCGATTCTCGCCCTCCTGCTGCTCGTCTCATGGGTCGGGCCTTCTGCCCGCACGGCTACTTCCGCCGGACAGGGACCGGCGATGTCCTCTATCGGACCGTTGACGTTCGGGCCCGACGGGACGCTCTTTGCCGCCGATAATTCGGGCGCAGCCATCTTCTCTCTCGACCTTGGAGCTCAGGCCGAGGGCGGCGCCCCGGGCGCCAACGCCATCGATGGGCTGGACACGACGCTCGCGAGCCTGCTCGGCACGGGCGCGAAAGAGATTCAGATCACCGATCTCGCCGTGCACCCGAAGACGAAGAACGCGTACGTCTCGGTGATGCGTGGCCAGGGAGCGGGCGCGACGCCGACGCTCTTCCGCATCGACGGCGCCGGCAAAATTCAGATGGTCACGCTGAACACGCTGAAGTTCCAGAAAGCCGCAATCGGCAACGCGCCGGCTGCGGCCGCCGGCGCCAGGAACCCCCGGGCGCAGGTCGTGACCGACATGGCGTTCTCTGAAGGGAAGCTCTGGGTGGCGGGGCTCTCGAACGAGGAGTTCGCGTCGAAACTGCGCGCGATTCCGGTGCCATTCACATCGGTGGACGCAGGCACGAGCGTCGAAATTTACCACGGCAATCATCAGCAGCTCGAGACGCGGTCGCCCGTGAACGCGTTCGTGCCATTCACGATCGACAACACGTCGTATCTCGTGGCCGGTTACACCTGCACGCCGCTCGTCAAGTTCCCTATTTCCGAGCTGAAGCCCGGTAGCAAGGTGCGGGGCACGACCATCGGCGAATTCGGTGCCGGCAATCGCGTGCTCGACATGATCGTGTACACCAAGGGCGGCCAGCAGTATCTGCTGACCGCGAACAACAGCCGTGGTGTGATGAAGATTCCAACGAACACGTTCGCTCAGGCCACCCCGATCACGACCCCGGTGACCGGCGAAACGGGCGGTGTGCCCTTCGAGAAGGTGGCGAGCATGACGGGAATCGAGCAACTGGACAAGCTCGACGACCAGCGCTCGATCGTCATCGCCCGCAACAACGCCGGCGCATTCAACCTGCAAGTGTTGCCGCTGCCCTAGTGGGCGAACGCCTGCGCGTCTGCGCGGGCGGTGAGACATAGCCGTGCGTCTGGGTCTCTTCGTGGCGCTCGCGATCTCGGTCGCGAGCGCCATCGCATGTGCCGGCGGCTCTCGAGGACCATCGAATCCAGCAATACACCTCACGACCGGCGCTGACGGCTCGGCGTACGTCGAGGTCAGCGGATTGTCGACGCCCGTACTGCGCGCGTTGGACGCGCACCGGCCGGGCGACGACTGGACACGCATTCTTCGTGTGGCCGTGGCCGACGCCGCGCCGCCGATGCTCGGTACGGTGTCGGTGGCCAACTCCGCACTGCGCTTCACACCACAGTTCCGATTGGACCCTGGTCGCGAGTATCGCGTCCGGTTCAACGGTGCGGCCGTGGCGGGTTGGGACGGCGGGGGCGCAGCTGTGGTCGAAGCGACGGTGCGGCTGCCTGCCGTAGCCACCGAGCCATCGACCGTGGTTTCGCACGTCTACCCCTCTGGCGACGTCGTGCCCGCCAACATGCTGCGCATGTACGTCGAATTTTCGGCGCCGATGGGGCGGAAGAGCGGCGTAGAGTACCTGCACCTCCTGGATCACGAGGGGCACGAGATCCGCGGCGCCGTGCTGCCTCTCGACTACGAGTTCTGGAGCCCGGACCACCGCCGGTTCACGGTCTTCTTCGACCCCGGCCGGGTGAAGCAAGGAATCCTGCCGAACCAGCAGATGGGCCGTCCGCTCGAAGCCGGGCACACGGTGACGCTGGTCGTGGATGCCGCCTGGCGAGACGCCAACGGGTTGCCGTTGAAGGAAGGATTCCGCCGGCAATTTCAGGTGCGAGCCGCCGTCGAGCGACCGCTCAACGAGAAGAGCTGGAAGGTGGAGCCGGCGGCCGGCGGCAGCCGGGGACCGCTCGTCGTGACGTTTCCCGAGCCACTCGATCGGGGACTCCTCATGCGAGCGCTCAGCGTGACTCGTGACGGACGCACGCTCGAGGGCGAGATCGCCATCGACAAGGGGGAGACGCGCTGGACCTTCACGCCGACAGAGGCGTGGCGGCAGGGACCGCACGTGCTTCAGGCGCTCGACATCCTCGAGGATCTCGCCGGCAATCAGATCGGCCGCGCGTTCGAGGTGGACAACTTCGACACGGTGGACAAGGACCCCGACGCCAAGACAGTGGCTATTCCTTTCGCGGTGCGCTGACTCCTGCTTTCTCAGGAGACGATCGCAGTCCTTCTCGTTCTGCGGAAACATCTCGAAGATGTCATTGTCCGCCTAGGGCCGTCCGAGTAGATCTAGTCTTGTGCGTTTTGAGCGAGGGAGCCCTTTCCTGCCGGAGCGAGCAATGACACTGTGGCGCAGAGCCTTTCAGGTGGTCGTCTGGATCGGCATCCTCCTGAACTGGGCGTTCGCGGTCATGACGTTCGTCGATCCGAGTCGCCTGATCGCGGCGCTCGATCTCGGCGAGATCGAGTCGACCGTGTGGTTGTTCAACTATTCGGTGCTGCTGGCGCTTTTGAGCTGCTTCTACATCCCCGCAGCCGCTGACCCGTTTCGATACCAGGTGAACGCATGGCTGCTGATCGCCGCGCGGCTCATTCCTGCGGCAACGTTCTTCATCGGCGTGTCAACCGGGTTTTTGGTGAACGGGTTCGTGAAGCTCGGAGCCGCCGATTCCCTCATCGGAATCGTGGAATTGCTGCTCCTCGTACGGCTGGTACGATACGACCGCGTGGAAGCCGCCCGGGAAGTCACCTCGCTCCATCCGCTTTAGCGCCGCCGGAAACGAGGACGCGTGTCTAGGGCATTGGATACGTTGAACTATCCGGCGACACCACCCTGAACACAATCGACATCGGCCCCAGGAGTATTTCGTCCCCGTCAGAGAGGGTTGCCACACCAGTGATTCTCTCGCCCGCTACATAGGTACCGTTCTCGCTTTGCAGATCTGCGATCGTCACCTGATTGTCCGCGACGACGATTCGCGCGTGCCGGCGAGACACACCCGGGACGTTGAAGCGAATGTCTGCGTCGAGCGCGCGGCCCAAGATCGTCTCTCCTTCGGCAAGCGCAACGCTCTTGTTTCCCCAGATCACCCATCCGCTGTGGCTTCCACCGGCCGCTACCGGGGCTGCATCGGCCCTGACGACGGTCGCGCAGAACGCGTACCCGAACCGCCGCACCGTCCTGATGAACCGCGGCCGATCCGCGTCGTCCTTCAATACGTCGCGAATTTCGGCGACGAGTATCGTCAAATTCCCATCCGTCACGAATGTGTCGGGCCACAAGCGTTGGTGAAGCTCCCCTTTCGAGAAGGCCCGCTGGTGATGTTCTGCGAGCAGCCTCAGAAGGTCGAAAGCCTTTGGCGAAAGTGACACCGCTTCGCCGTCGTCGAGCAGCAGACGGCGATCGGCGTCGAGCGTCCAGGAGCTGAAGGTCAGCCGCATCGTCACCGCATTATCGATGGCCCACGGCGCTTGCAGAAACCTGAGCGAATCCTAGTCGCAGGCTAACGACGCGACAACCCGCGCCAATCTTCAATCCAGCAATGAAGTGGTGCATGGTTGTCGCGATCCTGACGACGCTCGCGGGTGTGGCCAATGCGGCCGAAAGCGAAGAGCCGATTGCGATTGACCTGCAGCTACGGAACAACTCGCCGGTTGGGGCGGATGTGCTGGAAAGGTCAAAAGAGGAAGTCGCGCGAATCTTCGCAGCCGCGGGCCGCACCGTCCGATGGACCGACTCCGCGCCGCGCTACACCGTGACGATCGTGACGCAGGCCCTTGGATATACTCGGGCGAGCGCACCGGTGATGGGCGTGGCGCTGCGTGTCAAAAGCGGCCCGCTGGCGCAGATATTCTTCAGGCAAGTGCAGGATTTCGCACGTGACTATCGCATCGACCTCGGCACGATGCTCGCCTACGTCATCGCACACGAGCTCGGTCACCTGATGCTGCCAGGTAACGCGCATTCGGACAGGGGCGTGATGCAGGCCGAATGGGACAGCACGCTGGCGCACGAAGCCTCCACGGGAGCGCTGACCTTCACCCATTGGCAAGCGGAGACGATTCGCAAGTCCCGTTGAGTCCGCAAGCGAACGCTTGGGCACCGTCAGTCGTCTAAGCGGCAGTGAGCCGGCCACCCGATAATCCGCGTCACAGGTGTCCCCGGCCATGGCGTTGAGGACGGGCGACAGGCTCGGGGCCTACGAAATCGTCGCTCTGCTGGGCCATGGCGCGATGGGCCAGGTCTATCGCGCACGCGACACGCGTCTCGGGCGCGACGTCGCCGTCAAGGTCCTGCCGGAAGGTTTTGCTGACGACGCCGAGCGGCTCGCGCGGTTCGAGCGGGAGGCGCGCCTCATCTCGCAGGTCAATCATCCCAACGTCTGCACGCTCTTCGACGTGGTCGAGGGGACCGACGCGCCATCCTTGATTCTCGAGCTCGTGGAGGGCGAAACGCTGCAGCAGCGCCTGCTCAGAGGCCCGATGCCCTTGCGCGACGCGCTTCGCGGCGCCTCTGGCATCGCCGGGGCGCTCGAGGCCGCCCACCGAAAGGGGATCATTCATCGCGATTTGAAGCCGTCGAACATCAAGATCACGGCCGCGGGCACGATCAAGGTGCTGGACTTCGGCGTCGCGAAGCTTGCCCACGCTCCCAATTCCGGGTCTTCCGCGGAGCTCACGGCGATTCTTGGAACGAAGGAAGGTGTGCTCGTCGGCACCGTTGCCTACATGAGCCCCGAACAGGCCATGGGGGATCCGGTCGATACGAGAAGCGACATCTGGGCGTTCGGGTGCGTCCTCTATGAGATGTTGACCGGCAAGAGGGCGTTCCGCGGTGCGGCGGTGGCCGACACGCTGGGCGCCGTCATGCGCGACGCACCCGACTGGGCGGCCTTGCCGCCGGACACACCGCCCGAGATTCGAACACTGCTGCGCCGGAGCGTCGAAAAGGAGCCCGCGAGACGGCTGGCCGACATCGGCGACGCTCGTCTCGAGATTGATGATCTTCTGACGGGACGATCGGATCACGGCTCCAGGCTCCGCCGAAGTCAGCTGGTCGTTGCGTTGGCGTTCGTGTCGGGCGTCGTGGTTGCCAGCATCCTTGCCGGCATCTTCCTCCGTCCGCCGGAACCATCACCTCCCCGTGTCGACAGCGCTCCGCCTGCCCCCGATGTTGCGGCGCAACGAGCTGGGCCGGCGGAGCCGGAGATCGACACTCGCCTGCCCACCCATGCGACGGGAAGGCCGTCCGTGGCAGCCGCTGAGGCTGTCCCCACTTTCATCAATCTCCCTGACGGCACGACATGGGCGCGACCAGCGGACGGTCCGAATACCATGCTCGCACTCTCACCGGATGGGCGACGGCTGGTCTTCAGCGCGCGCCTGGGAAACCTGCGGTCGCTGTGGATTCGCTCGCTCGCCGCCGACGATGCGATCCAGCTGCGTGGAACGGAAGGCGCCAGTTCACCGTTCTGGTCACCCGACAGTAGCTCAATCGGCTTTTTCGCCAGCGGCAGTTTGAAGCGACTCGATGTGGGTGCGCCCGGCACACGCACGCTCGATCGGCTGACAGCCCCCGTCACGTTGTGTGAAGTCCGGAGTCAGCGTGGCGGCACATGGGGGCCGGACAACACGATTGTGTTTTCGCCAGCCTCCGGCGGCCTCAAGCGCATCTCCGCGAGCGGTGGCGTCGCCACGTCGCTGACGTATAAGGAGCCGGGTGAACACGATCACTACCGCCCGCAATTTCTCCGAGGCACTCGCCAGCTGCTGTATCGAGTGACATCGGATGACGGCCGCAACAATTCGTACTATGTGACGTCGCTCGACTCGCCCCAACGAAAGCTGATCGCCACGCTCGATTCCGGCAACGCCGTTTTCGCGCAGGGCCACCTCCTCTACATGCAGGGCCACGCGCTCATGGCGCAGCCGTTCGATAGGAGAACGTTGACGCTCGCCGGGCCGCCGAAATCTATTGCGAACGGAGTGCTGCTTTCGACGGGTTCGTTGCCGGTCTTTGGCGTGTTTTCGGTTTCGCAGACCGGCCGGCTCGTGTACGTGCCTGAAGGGGGCGGCTTCGACGACCCGGTAAAAGTGGTTTCGAATTGGTTGTCACCGCCGACATGAGCTGCATTGGCAACGACGCGGCGAGTCGCCGAGTTGGATCTGCAATAGTCGATATTCAGATTTCCAGGTTCATGACTTCTGCGCCGCGCTGATCTACCCTGTCGGCCGACATTCGGGCAGTCGGCGCACACGTAGCCGGTTCCAAGGACTGAACCCGGCACGGGAAGGCAGGCCACGATGCAGCTCCGAGGCGTCTCTTGGTGGTTGACCGTCGCCGCTCTGCTGGCGATGGTCATCGCGAGTACCAGCGTTCGCGGCCAGTCGGCCGACGAGCCTCCGTTGGTGTCCGCCGCGCGCGACGGAAACCTCGCGACCGTTCGCTCCCTCCTGGCCCAGCGTGCCGACGCAAACGCCTCGGCACGAGACGGCTCCACCGCCCTGCTGTGGGCCACCCACCGGGGCAACCTGGACATGGCCCGAGTGCTGATCACCGCGGGCGCCAACGTCGACACGCCGAACCGTTTCGGAGTCACGCCGCTGCTGCAGGCGAGCCGCAGCGGCGATCCACCGTTGATCGATCTCCTGCTCAAGGCACGCGCCAGCGTGTCGTTGTCGCATCCGGACGGTGAGACGCCGCTGATCGCGGCCTCGCGCGCGGGCCGCCTCGATGCGGTGAAGCTGCTCCTCGAGGCGGGTGCGGCCGTCAACGCCGCCGACACACTGCAGGATCAGACCGCTCTGATGTGGGCGTCGGCCGAAGGGCACGCCGACGTCGTGTCCGCGCTGTTGGCGGCCGGCGCCGACCCGAACCGCGGCGCGCGCGTGACCGCGATCAAAAAGCGCGAGCACGCCGACCATCCAACGGGCGGGTTCACGGCGCTGATGTTTGCGGTCCGCAATGGTCACGCGGACATCGCGCGGACGTTGATGCAGGCCGGCGCTGACGTGAACGCAGCCAACGGCGATGGCGCCACCGCCACGATCGTCGCGATCGTCAACGATCGTTTCGACCTGGCGAAAGAGCTGCTCGATCACGGTGCGAATGCCAACGACGGCTCGCTCTACTTCGCCGTCGACATGCACGACGCCACCAGTGACATGCGCGCGCGCGACGGATCGCGGCTGCGCGCCAATCACGAGAACGCGCTGACGGCGGTCGATCTGATCCGGCTGCTGCTCGATCGCGGCGCCGATCCCAACAAGGTCTTCATCGGCCAGCTTCATTCGGCGTCGCTCTGCTGCGGCGACGACGTGAACGCGTCACCGTTCTACCGCGCGGCGATTGCGTCGGATGTCGAGGTGATCAAACTGATGCTGGCGCGCGGCGCGCAGGTGGAGTGGTCGCCGAGCGAGGTCAAGAAGGAAGGGGACGCCGGAAGCGGCGGGGGCGGCGCCGCGGGTCGTGGTGCCAATGCGAACGTCGGCAAGACGCCGCTCATGGTGGCGCTCGTCGGCGGCCGCGGCGCTCCGTTCGGCGGCGGCCCCGGCTTCAATCGAACCGTCGCGCCGCCGTTCCGTGAGCCCGCCGATCGCGAGCCGCTCAACGCCGTGAAGACGCTGCTCGCCGCCGGTGCCAATCCGAACGTCAAAGCGCCGGACGGATCGACGCCGCTGCACCAGGCGGTCGCGGCGCGGCAGGTGGCGATCATCCGTGCGCTGGTGGCTGGTGGCGCCAGGCTCGATGCGAAGAACAAGGACGACCTGACACCACTGCAGCTGGCCGAGAAGCCGCCGGCCGGCCCCGGCAACGCCACGGTGATGGATCAGGACGCCTATCAGCCGCCGCGCAACAGCAGAGAGGAAGTCATCGCGGTGCTTCGCGAGCTGACGGGGGTCGAAAAGCCATGAGGAGAATGGCCGGCGCGATTGCCGCGCTGTGGCTCGCGGCCGCCACATTTAGTGCTGCCCAGGCGCCTGCCGCGGCCGCGGCGGCGCCCGCCGCCGCCGAGGCGCAGAAGCATCGCGCCTGGCTGAATCAGTACTGCGTGAGTTGCCACAACTCGCGCACGGCGCAGCCGAGTAACGATCCCGTCAACCTCGAAGCCGTCAACGTCTCCGATCTGCTGCCACAGGCAGCAATCTGGGAACGCGTGCTTCGAAAGCTGAGTGTCCGGGCGATGCCGCCGCAGGGCATGCCACACCCGGCGGAACCCGAGTACGTCGCGTTCATCCGGTGGCTCTCCGGGTCGCTGGACCGCGCATGGGCCTCGCGCGTCCAGCCGGGCGAATACGTGCTGCATCGTCTGAACCGGACGGAATACGGCAACGCGATCCGCGACCTGCTCGGGCTGGAGATCGACGTGGCCGATCTGCTGCCGAGCGACGGCGGCAACTTCGGCTTCGACAACATCGCCGATTCGCTGCGGACGTCGCCGTTGCTCCTGGAACGTTACGTAACCGCGGCGCAGCGCATCAGCGCGCTGGCGGTCGGGGATCCGACGATCCGTCCGGGCACGACCGACTTCGCGATCAGCCTCGAGGTCTCGCAGAACGGTCAAGTCGAGGGGCTGCCGCTCGGCACGCGCGGCGGAAGGCCCGTAC